>Ga0070730_10000449_pt1 | contig 48348 bp, 52 predicted proteins | sample Coa_R1_3_FD_66447 | JGI IMG/M metagenome (GOLD analysis project Ga0070730, IMG submission 66447) | Surface soil microbial communities from Centralia Pennsylvania, which are recovering from an underground coalmine fire - Coalmine... | ecosystem: Environmental > Terrestrial > Soil > Unclassified ...
GGTGGCCGTGTGCACGGCGTTGGCGATGCCCATCGCCTCGTAGAAGCAGTTGATCGAGCGCTTGATCACCGCCAGCGAGTCGCCTGTCTGGATGCCGATGCGCTCCGCCCAGCGCAGCGTCGTCGCTTCGAGCTCGTCGGCCGGCACGGCGGCGTTGATCAGGCCGATGCGTGCCGCCTCGCGCGCGTCGATCGAGTCGCCCGTGTACATCAGCTCGTAGGTCTTCCTCATGCCGACAACGAGCGGCAGGATCGCGCAGGTGCGCGATGTGCCGAGGCCGCGCACGCCGGGATGGCCGAAGCGGGCGTCCTCGGCCGCAATCACGATGTCGTGCATCATCGCGAACTCGAGGCCGCCGGCGATGGCGTAGCCGTGCACCTGCGCGATCGTCGGCTTGGCAATGTTGAAGAGGTAGAGCTGGAAATCGGAGACGCGCACCATGTTGGTGCGGATCGTGCTCACCGAGCGGCGCTGGCTTTGCTGCATCGCCGGATATTGGCGGCGCGGGCCGGGCGTGAGGTCGTAGCCGGCGGAGAAGGTGCGCCCGGCGCCGCGCACGACGATCACGCTGACGCCAGGGTCGTCCTCCGCCTCTTCCAGGGCATGGCGGAACTCCTGCAGCAGCTCGAAGCTGAGCGAGTTCATCTTTTCCGGCCGGTTGAGCGTGATGCGTGCCACGCGCCCACCGGCGCCGACCTTCTCGTAGGTCAGGTTTTCGAAGTCAGGCATCGTGCAACTCCGGCGCGGGCCGTGGCCGGCGGACGGGCAGGCGCGGTGGAATGGCCCCGTGTCGCCCCGGCGCGCGGGCGCGCGGTTGTTACGGCGAATCGCCGCTCAGCGGCATTACAGCAGATTCGCGCCGCGCCCGCAGCCAGGCGCCGACTTCCAGGAACGCCGCGCGGCGCTCAGCGGCCAGCCGCACCACGCGGCCGCTGGTTGAAGGCGCCACGAAGACGGCGGTCCCCTCCCAGTCTCCGGCCTGGCGGCCCCAGCGGTCGCGGGGCCGCCCCGCGAAGGCGCGGTAGGCGGTGTCGCCGACGAAGCAGACGGCGGCTGGCCGGAACTCCCGCAGCCGGCCGGCGACCGCGGCGCCGCCCGCCCGCCATTCGGCCGCGCTCACGTCGCCGGTGCCGGCCGAGGGCCGTGCCACGATGTCGGTGAGCCCGACGCCCAGCTCGAGCAGCGCCGCGTCCTCATCGGGCCGGAACAGGCGCGGGGTGATGCCGGCCTCGGCCAGCAGCGGCCAGAAGGCGTTGCCCGGTCGGGCGAAGTAGTGCCCCACCGCGGCTGAGAACAGCCCCGGATTGCAGCCGCAGAGCACCAGGTCGAGGCCGGGCCGGAGGTACGAGGGCAGCGGGCGAAGGACGCAGCTTCGATCGAGCCGCGCGCGAGGCCCAGCCAGGACCTCGGCCCGCACTGTCGGGAACGTCGCGGGGCCACGCTGACCCTTCACCCGATACCCTCCTCCATCCATCAGCTCCCTACGCCCGCGGCTTGCTCGGCGCGGTGCGGTAGTCGCGGAAGGGGCCGTCGCGCCAGTCGAGCGCGGCCTTGAGGCCCTTCTCGCGCAGGATCGTGCCGAACATCTTGCCGCTCGGCCGGTAGGTGCTCAGCGCCTGGATGTCGGCGCCCACCGCCAGCGCCGTGCGGATGCCCATCACCTCGTAGGCGCGGTTGCAGCCGCGCTTGGACATCTGCAGCATGTCGCTCTCGATGTTGGCGATGCGCTCGGCGAAGCGCTCGGTCTCTTCCGCCAGCTGGTCGGCCGGGTAGGCGCGGTTCGCCCAACCGATGCGCACCGCCTCCTCGCCGCTGATCGAGTCGCCCGTGTAGAGCAGCTCGCGGGCTTTGCGCATTGGCATGTGCCAGGGGTGGTAGACCATGTCCACGGTCGTCATCGCGCGCACGGGCGGGTAGCCGAGGACCGCGTCGTCGGCGACGAACATCAGGTCGCAGAAGGTGGCCAGCTCGGTGCCGCCCGCGAGGCAGTAGCCGTGCACCTGGGCGATCACCGGCTTGGCCAGCTCCCAGATCTGCCAGTAGCCGGAGAGCAGGTGCTGCGGCCATTGACCCTGGCCGGGGAAGATCGGGCCGACGGCGGGCAGGCCGGAGCGCGTTTCCTGGTACTGGCTGACGTCATCGGTCTGGTTGGCGCCGCCCAGGTCGTAGCCGGCGGAAAAGGCGCGGCCGGAGCCGCGGATGATGATCACGCGCACGCCGGCGTCGGCCTCGGCGTTCTTGAGCGCGTCGAAGACCTCGGAGCGCAGCCGGTGCGAGAGCGCGTTCATCTTCTCCGGCCGGTTGAGCGTGACGATCGCCAGGCGGCCCCTGGTCTCGTAGAGAATGTCGCTGTAACTCACGATTTCCTCCTCGCCGGTGCGGCGCCGCTCCGCGCGGCTGCCGGCCGTGCCCAGTATAGGCACGAAGCCGGGCGCGGCGCAGAGCAATCTCCGTGCCCACGTCCGGACCCTCGCGGGTCTCATACCGGCGGCAGCGATGCCGTGTCAGCCTGGCGGAGAGCTACGGCTCGCGCAGCGAGGCAGGCTCGGCAGGGGTTCTCTCGCGCGACCCGGCGATTAGCCTGGAAAGCTCCGGACCGTCGATGGTGCGGATCTCGTGCCGGCGGGCGAGCGCCAGCGCCGGCGCGGTGAAGGTCGAGGTCGTGACGAAGATGCCGCGTGCCGCCGCGTGGTGCACTGTGACCATGCCGATGAACGACTGCACGTCGCCGGAGCCGACCTTGATGCCCGGCGCATGCCGCTTGCACTGCACGGCTACCTTGCGCCCCTTACCGTCCCGGCAGAGGACGTCGGCGCCCAGATCGCCGGCGCCGCCGACGCGGCGCACAGCGCGGTAGCCGAGGTCGTGCAACAGGTCGGCGACCGCGCCCTCGAACTGCGAGGGGGTGAGCGCGAGCAGCGACTCGAATCGCTCGATGCGGAGCCGTCGGCGCCCACCGCACCAGCGGACGAGCCAGGTGACCGCGGCCAGCGTACTCGCGAGGCAAACGATGATGGCGGCAGCGGCGATGGTTCGATCGGTATTCCGCAAGACCATCCCCAGGGCGACGGCTTCCACCGTGAGGAGAACGGCGACGGCCGCGGTCACACGGGGGCTGAAGCGGCCGTGTCGAACCGCGGCGAGGGAACGGAGCCACCAGCCCAGGACGCGCAACGGGAGCGCGGCGAGCGTGAGCAAACCCGCGGCGGTCGACGCTTTGCTTGTGCGCTGTCTGCCCACTCGCCACCTCCCTCCGATAGTACTACTAACGTGATCACTCGCTTGGCGCGTTTTGGTCGGGCCCCCGCGGTGCAGGCGATCATCAGGCAGGAATGCCGGGGTGTGGCGGCCGAAGCGATTGCCGTGACCGTAGCCAAGCAGGAAGGCCCCGGCGCTCACGCGCACCACGCTCCGGCGCAACGTGCTACTATTCCGCTTGCCATAGCGCAGCGCGTAGCGTCGGTGCAGATGCGACAGGAGGAGACGTCGTGACCACGAGCACAGCGACCGCGACCAAGCCGGATTACCTGGGCCTGCTCAACCAGATCAGCCTGGCGGAGAGCCGCGCGGGGGTGTATCTCAAGGCCTGGGCGGACGTTACCCCGAACGCCTCGCTGCGTGACGCCCTGTCGTTTGTGGCAGGTCGCGAGTCCAGCCATGGCGTGGTTTTCTGCCAGCTCATCCAGCGGCTGGGCTTCAGCCTGAAGGAAAACGAGGATCCGAAGTTCGCCGAGCAGCAGCGTATCTATGGCGATCCGACCGTCTCAGACGCGGAAAAGATCCGTTACGGCCGCTATGGCCGGGAAGAAGGGGCGATTGAGAAGTTCTTCGCCTCGCTCGACGAGCGGATCAACGACGAGTGCGTGGACGCGCTCACCCGCGACACGCTGCGCTGGTACGTCCACGAAGAGCGCGATTCCGGCAAGGTGCTGCAAGAGGCCTACGCATCGGTCACCTCGGCGGACGGTGGCAGCACCGGCACGGGCACGGTGAGCGCGGACGCGAAGGCGCTGATGGAGTGCATGACGCAGAACTTCGCCTCGCTGCAGCAGAGCATCAAGGACCTGATCGAGACGATGGGCAAGCAGGCGAAGAGTCGCTAGACACCGGCCCGAACGCCGCAGGCGATCACGGACAGGAACGATGAGGGCCGGCGGGAGGCGCGGCGTACGCCGCGCCTCCTTTTGCTGCCGCCTCTCTCTGCCGGCACGGACGGTTGCCAGAGGCGTCGGCCGCACCGGGCGCGCGGCGTCCGGTGCGCGTGGCGGCGGTTGAACGCGAATCGCCTGTACCTGGCACATTCCGGTTGCATGGGGCATCACCTACAGATCCGCGCTTGACCCGCGTGCGTAAAATACCTGCACACCTGGCGCCCAGACGACCGTACCGGCGGCCGCGGCGGGCGCCGGCTGAGTTCCGAAGGTGCGCAGCATGCTGGTGCGCGACGTGCGCTGCATGGCCTGTGCCCGCCTGCTGGGGCGCTGGGTGGTGCTCGGGGACCGCCAGGGGATGTTGCCGCCGGCGAAGGGCGAGCCGATCATGGCCTGCCGCGTCGGCAACGCGCTGCGCTGCAAGCACTGTCGGGGCCGCGCCTATTTGGAAGAGGCCGAACGAGGTGACGATGTCTCGCAGGCCCTGATGGAAGGCGAACTGTAACAATTCATGGCAGGAAGCGCAGCAAGCGCGCTTCCGCCTGCTGGACCAGGGCAAGTGTGGTGCCGCTCACCGGTCCCGGCGGCGTTGCGAACTGTGCCACCAACGCAACCGTGTCGCCATGGCGGAAGAGCACGAGGTCCGCCGCGAGCGGCCTCGCCTTGTCCATGGAGATGAGCCGCAGGGCGAGTGAGTCGTCGGCGAGGCGTGGAAACGGCAGCGGCGCCAGAGACCACTCGATCGCACCGTCCGCCGGCGCCGGTGCCTGCAGGCGGTGGCAGTTCTGCAACAGCGTGGCCAGCCGTGCGAAGGCAGCCGGGCCGCCATCGGCGGCGCGGACGATGCGCTCGGCTGCCCACGGCCCGGCCTCGCCCTTGCTGTAGGTGGCTTCAGCGCCGGCGCCGGCCTCGCGTACGAGCGGCTGGCCGGCGCAGCGGAGATCGCCCAGGCTCGCAGGAGCCGCGGCCCGCGCCCAACCCCCGCCGAACTGGCCGGCGGGGATCAGGGCCGCCACCGCCGGCGTGCCCGCTGCCACAGGCGAGCCGCCCCGAGCCGCGGCTGCCGGTGCATTGGCCGTCTGGTGTTTTGCCCCGCCGCACGCCGCGCCGGTCACGGCAAGCAGCAGGATGGCCTGCAGGCTCTTCGACCACCGCGCCCCGCCCCGCGTCACCGCGATTCCCATCCAGGAAAGGGTAGCGGCTGAGCGCCGCCGGCGCGACCGCGACGATCGAGGCGTCGGTCCGAGCGACGCGCTGAGATCGCGCTCAGCAGGCGCAGGTTGGTCAACCGGCCCGCTAGTTCGCCCTGGTCGTTGTAACGGCCCAAAACGCGAATGTGGCGCGTCGCTTCGATCGGCGCCTGTACCAGTACAGCGGCGACATGGTGCCGATGTACGGCCGGCGGAGGCTGGCTGGACCCCGCATTTTGACGCGCTGGACGGAGGACGCTGCACCCGCTCCCGAAGCCTCTCCGGTGCGACTCGACCTCCGGTGGGAAGCGCCGTGGCCGCGGGTGTAGCCCAGGCGGCTTCGCCGCGGTTCAATAGGTTCAGAGGCTGAGGCGGCACGATGCGGCGCGTTTTCAAACTGGTTCGGCGAGGTCTGTTGCTGCGCTGCCCGAGTTGCGGCAGGGCCACGCTGGTGCGCGGCGTGTTGCGCGTGCATCAGCGCTGTCGCGTCTGCGGCCTCGCCTTCGAGCACGACGAGGGCTTCTTCCTCGGCGCGCTGATCGTGAACTACCTCTTCGCCTTCGTCTTCGGCATCCTGCCGGCGATCGTGCTCGTGGCCGCCGGCGTGTGGAGCGCGCCGACGGCGATCATCGTGGCGATCGCCGCCGCGCTGCTGCTGCCGGTCGTCTTCTACTGGCACGCCAAGAGCCTGTGGATGGCGGTCTACTACGTCTTCGTGCCGGACGATCTGCGCGCCGCACGCCTGGAGGCGCTGTCGGCAATTGAAGGCGGCCCGGGCGCGGCCGAATCCGCGGCTGAGCTTAGCGAAGCTGAGCGCCAGCGTCGCCAGCTCGAAGAGGCGCTGGCCGAGCTGGAAGGCGGCAAGCCGGTCTACCGGCACGGCGGGCGCTGAGCGGCGTGGTCTGGAGGAAGCCCGAGGACGGCGTGCCGAAATGCGGTCAGGATCTCTGGGCCGCGTCGGTGAAGCTGCGGTCGAGAAAGTCCGTGACCCGCTGCAGCCATTTCTCCGGCGCCTCGGCGTAGGTCAGCGCGTGCTCGGCTCCGGGCACCAGCCAGAGATCGCTGCCAGGATGCCGCGCCGCCGCCCGCAGCCGCTCACTATGCGTAAGAGGAATGTACGTATCCGTTTCCCCGTGAATGAACAGGATGGGGGTGGCGCCCGCTGCTTCCACGGCGCGGAGTGGGCGCGCTGCCTTGAGGTCGACGCGGAAGAGCAGCCGCGCGGCGATGCGAATGCCGAGTCCCGGCCGCAGGCGAGCCAGCCAGCGGCTCTGCCGCGGGATCTCGGCCGCAACCACGGGCCACAGCTCGGCGTAGCTGCTGTCCGCAACGATGCCGGCGATGCCCGGCATCGCCGGCGCGGCCATCAGCGTCGCGGCTGCACCGTAAGAGCTGCCCAGCATCGCCACGGCCTCTTCGCCGAAGCCGCGCCGGCGCAGGAATTCGAGGGCGCCGAGCACATCCGCCGCCTCGCGCGCACCGTAGCTCAGCCGCGATCGGGCCGATTCGCCATGGCCGCGCAGGTCGAAGCTCAGCACCGCGTAGCCACGTTGCAGCAGGGCACGGGCGATGGCGTCGCTCTGCCAGTTGCGGTCGTAGCGGTTGTGGCCGCGGCCGTGCACGAGGATCAGCGCCCGCCGCGACCCGCCGTTGGCAAACCACCAGCCGCGCAGCGCCAGCCCGTCGCCGCGGGCAGGGAAGCAGACGGCCTCCCACTCGCCCGCGATCGATTCCGGTGCGATCCCGACCGGCCGGTGGCGCAGGTGCGTGGCGCGGTGGGCGCCGTAGAGCGCTATCGCCGGGTAGGCCAGCGCCGTCAGCGCCAGCCCTGCGCACAGCGGCCCGCGGCGAGCGGCAGGCAGGCGGACGGAGACACGCCGCGGCGCCCTCACCGTGCGAAGGCCGCCGCGCGCCGCGGCTTCCGGCTTGCTGGTTTCCTGAGCGGCATCGCCGCGCTACGCCCGAGCTGCGATGCGGCGCTTCGTGCCGCCGTTGCGCCGTGCCGCCCCCTGCTGCTCGGCGGCGATGCTGAGCACGGTCTGCACGAGCGTGCGCACCGGCATGCCGCTCGCGCCCCTGGTGATCCAGCCCTTGTCGTGCTCGTAGATATCGACGCCCGCCATATCGATGTGCGCCCAGGGGGTCTTGTCCACGAATTCGCGCAGGAACATCGCCGCCGTGATCGAGCCGGCCTTGCGCCCGCCCGTGTTCTTGATGTCGGCCACGTCGCTGTTGATCTGGGCGCGGTACTCCTCGAACATCGGCAGTTGCCAAACCTTCTCGCCGGCCTCCTTGCCCGCGGCGATTATACGGTCGATCAGCGCCTGGTCGTTGCCCATGATACCCATCGCCACGTCGCCCAGTGCGGTCGTGATCGCGCCGGTCAGCGTAGCCACGTCGATCAGCGGCGAGAGGTCCAGGCGGCGCGCGTAGGAGAGGCCATCGGCCAGGATCAGGCGGCCTTCGGCGTCGGTGTTCAGCACTTCGATCGTCGTGCCGTTCATCGCCCGCAGCACGTCGCCCGGCTTGATCGCGTTGCCCCCGGGCATGTTCTCCGTGGCGGGCACGATGCCGGTGACGTTGATCGCCGGCTTCAGCCTGGCGATGGCCGAAAGCGCCGCGATCACCGCCGCGCCGCCGGACATGTCGCCCTTCATCTCGTGCATGTTGGCGGCGGGCTTGATCGAGATGCCGCCCGTGTCGAAGGTGATGCCCTTGCCGATCAGGCCGACGCCGCGCTCGCTGCTCGCGTCGCCGCGGTAGTGCAGCACGATGAAGGCCGGCGGCTGGGCGCTGCCCTTGGCCACGCCCAGCAGGGCGCCCATACCCAACTCGACCATCTGCTCCGTGTCCAGCACTTCGCAGCGCAGATCCGTTTGGTCCGCGGCGGCGCGGGCGCGGGCGGCCAGCTCGGCCGGCGTCATGTAGTTGCTCGGCTCGTTGGCCAGATCGCGGGCGAAGTTCGTGGCCTCGGCCAGGATCGCGCCCGTAGCAACGCCGCGGTTCAGGGCAGCTATCGACGAGCCCTCCTGTTCGATGATCGTCAGCGTCTCCAGCTCGCGGCGGTCTTCGGCCGGCTTCTGGTGGCGGGTGAAGCGGTAGAGTCCGAGCAACGTGCCCTCGGCAACCGCGCGAGCGGCCGACTCCGCGTCCAGCCCGCCGGCGCCCGCGCCGTGCGCCACCGTAGCAGCAGGGCTGAAGCCGTTCTTGCGCAAGAAACGGGCGACGTTGGCGGCCGTGTCGCGCACGCGGTCGGCGTTCAGCTCCGCGGGCTTGCCCAGTCCGGCGATGACCACGCGGCCGGCGGGCAGCTTGCCCAGCGTGTGCACGACGCCGATCTCGCCGCGCTTGCCGCGCAGCTCGCCGTCGGCGATCAGCCGCGAAATGGCGCCGTCGAGGGCGCGGTCTACGGCGCCGGTGGCTCCGCCGGGGCGGCCGACACCTTCCAGCAGGTTGACGACGATCGCCTTGACGCCGAAACCGAGGATGTCGCCTTGCTCGACGCGAATCTCCACGGCGCTTGCCTCCTGCCTCGCTGGTCCGCCTGCGCATCGAGCATAGCGAGCGAGCAGGCACGCCGGCAATCGCGGGCCGTCGCAGCCGCGACAGCGGACTTCAACGTCTGGCTTCCTCAAGCCAGTCCGGCGTGCCGATGATCCGCTCGAAGTCGTCGCCGAAGCGCCGGCGCAGGCCGGGCAGGCGCGCCGCGCCGACGAACTCGATGGCAATGCCGGCGGTGCCCGCCTCCACATAGGCTATGCCGCCCGGTTCAACGGCCGCGGCCAGGTCCGCATCGCTGCTGCCCGGCGAGAGCTGCACCGCGGCGGTGCCGTCCGGACGGAGCAGGGCCAGCATCACCTGCCCGCCGCGCGCTATAGCGGCCGCCGTCGCTTCTGCCACGTCGGGCACCCAGACGCCGAGGTGTTGCACGCCCTCGCCGCGCGCTTCCAGGAAGAGGCGGTGCACCGGCGTGCCTTCAAGAACCTCGATCAGTTCGATCGTCTGACCGGGCATGCGGCCGTAGGCGATGCGCAAGCGGGCGTCGGTCGTGCGAGGGTTCGTCGGCAGCGCCTGCAACGGCAGCTCCCAGGTATGCCAGCGCATGGCGCCAAGCAGCTGATCGAAGCGGCGGGCGCTGGCGTCGAGGTCGTGCACGACCATGCCGATATGGAAGGCGTACGGCTGTGGCGCGGGTGCGGTCACCGGCATCCTCCAGTGTGCTCGCGCCCGGAGCGCGGAGCCTTCTGGGGCAGTCTAGCGAATCAGCCGGCAGCACCGCCTGGCGCGCTGCCGCGTTCAGGTCGATAGAATCGCACGGCGCTTGTGCTGCTCCGGCACGTGCCCTATAATGTTGATAAAATTAGTCCACTTTAGCGGCGGCGGGGAGAGGCACGCGGCGTGAAGGTTTCGACGAAGGGCGACTACGGCGTGCGGGCGCTGATCGAGCTGGCGCTGCACTACGGCCAGGGGCCGCTGCAGAGCGCCGAGATCGCCGCCCGCCAACGCATTCCCGAACCATACCTCGACCATCTGTTGACGACGCTGCGTCGCGCGGGTTTCATCCGCAGCATCCGCGGGCCGCAGGGCGGCCACGAGCTGGTGCGTGAGCCGGCGCAGGTGCCGATCGACGAAGTGATCGAGGCACTCGAGGGGTCGCTGATTCCCAGCTCGTGCCTGGATGAGGGCAGCCCCTGCGCCAGGCAGGGCGGCTGTGCCCAGCGCGAGATGTGGCAGGAGGTCTACGACGCGACGCGCGAGATCCTGCACCGCACCACGGTCGCGGACCTGGCCGCACGCGAGCGCCAGCCGGTGGGCGGGCGATACTACATTTAGGGAACAGGGAACAGGGAACAGGGAACAGGGAACAGGGAACAGGAAATAGCGGGATGATGGCCGGCGGGGTTGTTGGCGCATGAAGCGGACGGTTGATGTGAATGAGACGGGCGGCGCGGCGGCGGTGCGGACGACGTGTGTTGCCGACTCGGTGCTCGATCTCGTCGGCAACACGCCGCTGGTGCGGCTGAACCGGTTGCCGGGGCCGCGCAGTGCCGCCGTGCTCGGCAAGCTCGAATCGCTCAATCCGGCCGGCAGTGTCAAGGACCGCATCGCCGTGGCGATGGTTGCGGCGGCGGAACGCGACGGCCGCCTGCAGCCGGGCGCCACGATCGTCGAGCCGACGAGCGGCAACACCGGCATCGGCCTGGCGATGGTCGCCGCGGTGAAGGGCTATCGGCTGATCCTCACCATGCCCGAGGACATGAGCATAGAGCGGCGCAAGCTGTTCACCCGCTTCGGCGCCGAGCTGCGGCTCACACCGGCGATCGAAGGGATGACCGGCGCCGTCTTTGCCGCGGAAGCACTGGTGCGTGAGCACCCTGGCTACTTCATGCCGCAGCAGTTTCAGAACCCGGCCAACCCCGAGATCCACCGCCTGACGACCGGCCCCGAGATCCTGCACGCCACGGGCGGCAAGGTCGATGCCTTCGTCGCCGGCGTGGGCACCGGCGGCACGATCACCGGCGTGGGCGAGGTGCTGCGACAGTACAATCCCGACGTGCTGATCGTCGCGGTCGAGCCGGCCCGCTCGCAGGTGCTGCGTGGCGGCCGCGCCGGCATGCACGCGATCCAGGGCATCGGCGCCAGCTTCGTGCCGGGGGTGCTCAACCGCCAGGTCTACCAGGAACTGATCGCCGTGGGCGACGACGACGCAATCGAGACCTCGCAGCGGCTGGCGCGCGAAGAAGGACTGTTGGTCGGCATCTCATCCGGCGCCAATGTCTTCGCGGCGCTCAAGGTCGCGCGGCGGCTCGGCGCCGGCAAAGCGGTGGTGACGATGCTCTGCGACACGGGCGAACGCTATCTGAGCGCCGCAGTGTAACGGATCGGCGTATGCCGCGACTCAAGACTATCGATTTTTGCGTGGCCGGAACTACCGCTCCAGCCGGGCCATGAGGGAGAATCCAGGCATGACCGTCCAGGTCTACATCCCGACGCCGTTTCGCCGTCTCACCGGCAATCGCACGCGCGTCGAAGCCGAGGGCCAGACCGTGGGCGAGGTCTTGCGGCGGCTGAACGAGCACTATCCCGGATTTAACGAACTGCTTTACGACGAATCACAGGCGATCCCGGCGCACATCAACATCTACCTGAACAACCGGGAGATTCACAGCCTTCAGGGGGAGGAAACACCAGTGGCAGACGGAGACGAAGTTGCCGTCATTCCCGCGATCGCGGGCGGATCGGGCACGGCGCTGCGGCCCGACCAGGTAACGCGCTACTCGCGGCACATCATCATGCCGCAGGTGGGGCCGGTGGGGCAGCGCAAGCTGATGGCGGCCAAAGTGCTGGTCGTGGGCGCGGGCGGGCTCGGCTCGCCGGTGGCGCTGTACCTGGCGCTGGCCGGCGTCGGCACGCTGGGCCTCGTGGATTTCGACGTGGTCGATCTCTCGAACCTGCAGCGCCAGATCCTGCACCAGAACGACGATATCGGCCGGCCGAAGGTCGTCTCGGCGCGTGAGACGCTGAACTCGTACAACCCGGACGTGAAGGTCGTCACGCACGAGGTGCCGCTCACCTCGGAGAACGCGCTGGAGATCATCCCGCAGTACGACATCGTCGTGAACGGCGCGGACAACTTCGCCACGCGCTATCTGGTGAACGACGCCTGCTACCTCTCCGGCAAGCCGCTGGTGGACGGCAGCATCCTGCTGTTCGACGGCCAGGCTTCGACCTACATCCCCGGCAAGGGTTGCTACCGCTGCCTCTTCCCGGAGCCGCCGCCGCCCGGCATGGTGCCGTCGTGCGCCGAAGCGGGCGTGCTCGGCGCCCTCTGCGGCACGATCGGCTCGATCCAGGCGACGGAGGTGCTGAAGCTGATCCTCGGCGTGGGCGAGCCGCTCGTCGGCCGGCTGCTGCTCTACGACGCGCTCTCCATGGAGATGCGCACCGTGAAGACGCGGCGCGACCCGAAGTGCCCGCTGTGCGGCGATCACCCGACCGTGACTGAGCTGATCGACTACGATGCCTTCTGCGGCGGTCCGCCGCACGTGGCCAACGCGCCGGTCGCCGCCGGCTAAACCCCAGAACCAGGTACCATGCGACGGGGCAGTTCGCGCCCCGCCCAGGAGTTTTGCCCAATGGCCGTCGAAGTCCGTGTCACCGCCGTGCTGCAGAAGATCACCGGAGGCAAGAAGAGCGTGCCCGCCGAGGGCGGCACGGTGGACCAGCTGCTCAAGAACCTCGACAGCAACTACCCCGGTTTCCTCCACCAGGTGCAGGGCGAGGATGGCCGGCTGCACCGCTTCGTCAACATCTACCTGAACGACGAGGACATCCGCTATCTCGACAGGCTGGAAACGCCGCTCAAGGACGGCGATGTCGTCTCCATTCTCCCTGCGCTGGCGGGCGGCGCGTGAACCGGCGCCGCTGGGGTCTGCCCGAGAGCTTCGGCCTGCGCGCCGGGGCGTCGGCGGTTTCACCGCCGGCCATCCCTGCCCGCGCGCGGCGCCTAACCCTGGTTTCGCTTGCGAAGCCTGTCCCTTCCCGAGGCGGGAAGAGACTCCTGAAGCGTTCCTGACGTCGAGCGAGGGCGACGAATCTGGGGTGCCGTTGCGGGACACGCGGATGGTTTCTCCAGCTCTATACCGTCCGCCCTCCTCCCCGTCCCTTCCCGTTTCGGGAAGGGACAGTCGCCGAAGGTGTCAGGGTTAGGTGCTCCGGAAGCCCGCGATCGCCGGGCCTTGCATCGTAATCGGTGGTTGAGCGCTTCGGCCCCTTTCCGGGAGGCTCCATGCTTTACGCGAACATCCTCGAAGCGATCGGCAACACGCCGCTGGTCGAGCTGCCGCACACCAGCCCCAACCCGAACGTCAAGATCTACGCCAAGCTCGAGGGCCAGAACCCCTCGGGCAGCGTCAAGGACCGCTGCGCCAAGTACATGATCGACGCGGCCGAGCGCGCTGGCCTGCTCTCCGACGACAAGATCATCTTGGAGCCGACCAGCGGCAACACCGGCATCGCCCTGGCGATGATCGGCCGTGTCAAGGGCTACCAGGTGATGGTGGTGATCCCGGAGAGCGTGAGCGAGGAGCGCAGCCAGCTCTTGCGCGCCTACGGCGCCGAGATCGTCTACTCCGAGGGGCTGAAGGGCACCAACGGCTCCATCGCCGTGGCCCAGCAGATGGTGGCCGAGGCGCCACAGCGCTTCTTCATGCCCTACCAGTACGGCAACGAGGCCAACCCCCGTGCCCACTACGAAACCACCGGCCCGGAGATCGCCCGCGACCTGCCCGACGTCGATGTCTTCGTCGCCGGCCTGGGCACGGGCGGCACGCTCACCGGCACCGGGCGCTATCTGAAGGAATACAACCCGAAGATCAAGATCATCGCCACCGTGCCGCACCCCGGCGACCTGGTGCAGGGGCTGCGCAGCCTGGAAGAGGGCTTCATTCCGCCCGTGCTGGACGAGTCCGTGCTCGACGGCCGCGTGGTGGTCGACAGCCGCACCGCCTTCGCCGCGACCAAAGAGCTGACGCAGAAGGAAGGCATTTTCGCCGGCATCTCCTGCGGCGCGGCGGTGAAGACGGCGCAGCGCATCGCCGGGCGCATGGAGAGCGGCAAGATCGTTGTGCTGCTGGCCGACGGCGGCTGGAAGTACCTCTCTACTGCGCTCTGGACGACCGAATACGGCGATCTGCCCGCGGACATCGACAGCAAGGTCTGGTGGTAGGGCCGCCGTGACGCTGACGCTGCCGCACGAGTACGTCGAGCAGATCGTCGCCCACGCCCGCCGCGAGGCGCCGAACGAGTGCTGCGGCATCGTCGCGGGCAAGGACGGCGCCGCGGTCAAGCTCTGGCAGGCGACGAACGCCGAGCACAGCCCCTACCGCTACAGCATCGAAGGCAAAGAGCTCCTGCAGATCATGCGGGAGCTGCAGGAGAACGATTGGGAGATGCTGGCCGTCTACCACTCGCACACGCATACGCCGGCCTACCCCAGCCCGACCGACCGCCGCCAGGTCATGCTTTCCGGCTGGGATCAGCCTTACTACGTGCTCGTCTCGCTGGAGCAGGAGCCGCCGGACGTGCGGGCCTATACGATCCGCGACGGCGCGATCGCGGAGCAACGGCTGCTGGTAGCCGGCTAGAAAGTTCGACTGCATAGGAAACGCTTATCGAACCGCGGCCCGCGCCACCGTGCCGGCCCTTGCCCGGCTCGCCTCGTTCCCGTAGCTTGGGCGAGCCGGAGCCGCTTTCGGCGGGCTCTGTCTACCCCGAACAAGCAGGCGGCCCGCGTCGGCAGCTGCGGCCGTGCAACTGGCGGAGGCGCCATGGTCAACACGCGCATCATTGGCACTGGTGACACCAGTGCGAACACCAACGAAGTCCATGGCCGCCTCAACATTCCCGTGCAGCCGATCGCCAAGCAGGCCGCGGCAGACCGCGTCAAGAACTGGAACGAGGTCTACTTCGGCTTCGACCTGGAAGGCGCGATCGTCGAGGCAAACCGCTGCATCGACTGCCCCACCGCGCCCTGTATGGAAGCCTGCCCGGTGCACAACGACATTCCCGCGGCCTTGCGCCTGCTGGAGCGCGGCGATATCGACGGCGCCGCCAACAAGTTCCGCGAGACCTCGAATCTGCCGGATATGTGCGGCCGCCTCTGCCCGCAGGAGAAGCTTTGCGAGGGCAACTGCGTGGTCGGCTTCGCCATCCGGCCGGGAGGGGTGCAGGAACCGCCCGTAACGATCGGCAAGCTCGAAGCGTTCATCGCCGACCACCAGCGCGAGATGCACGGCGGCCTGCAGCCGCTGCCCGTGCTGCCGCCGCCCAGCGGCCGCCGCGTCGCGATCATCGGCTCGGGGCCGGCAGGGCTTGCAGTCGCCGAAGAGCTGGTCAAGCTCGGCCACGCCTGCACCGTGTACGATGCCTGGCCTGAGCCGGGCGGCGTGCTCGTCTACGGCATCCCCAATTTCAAGATGAAGAAGGAGATCGTCGACGCCAAGATCGCCTTCCTCAAGCGCATCGGCGTCGAGTTCGTGCTGAACACCTGGATCGGCCGCGACATCGGCCTCGATCAACTGCTGGCGGACGGCTTCGATGCCGTCTTCCTCGGCACGGGCGCCGGCGTTGGCAACGCGCTCAAGATTCCCGGCGAGGATGAGTTCAGCGGCATCTACGCCGCGACGGACTTCCTCGTGCGCGGCAACCTTCAGCCCGATCAGTTGCCCGAATCGCAGCGTGAGCCGCTGCACCCCGGACGGCGCGTAGTCGTGATCGGCGGCGGCGACACGTCGATGGACTGCGTGCGCACCGCCGTGCGGCTCGGCTGCGAAGAGGTCACCTGCGTCTACCGCCGCACCGAGGCCGAGATGCTGGGTCGCGCGGAGGAGCGCAAACATGCGCGCGAAGAGGGTGTGCGCTTCGACTTTTTGACGATTCCCCTGCGATTTTACGGCGAGAACGGCCGCGTCACCGGCGTCGAATGCCAGCGTATGGAGCTGGGCGAGCCCGACGAGTCCGGCCGCAGGCGGCCGGTGCCGATCCCCGGCTCCGAGTTCGTGCTCGCAGCGGACAGCGTGGCGATCGCGATCGGCTACAACGCCGACCCGCTGATCCCGGCATCGACGCCGGGCGTGAGGGCGAACCGCTGGCACCTGGTCGAGGTCGATCCCGAAACCGGCCAGACCAGCCGGCCCGAGGTCTTCGCGGGCGGCGACAACGTCAACGGCGCCGACCTGGTGGTGACGGCGCTGGCCGACGGCCGCCGCGCCGCCGCGGCGATGCACCGCTACCTGGCCTCGCTCTCTGGCTGATCAGCCGATCGCGGCCCGAATTCGCTGCCCGCTACTCCTTCCGGTGTGCACCGCGCTTGCCCCTTATCCTGGTAGGCGGTCTCGGCGCGCCGCGCGTGTGATTCGACCGCGGCCTTCGGCGCGTAGGCTGAGGGCGATGGACGACGACGCGGCGCGCGAGGGCAGCCGAGGCGCGGTGGACTCCGGGACGGCGGGCGAGCAGGAGTCGCGTGAAGTCTTGCGTGAGCGCGTGCGCGCCTGGTGGACGCAGGTGCTCGCCGGACAGGTCGACCACGATCACCCGATCCAGGGCAGCAACGTCAAGGCGCGCTTGGACGGCAACACGCTGGTGATCAGCGGCAGCGTGCCGGCCGAGGCGGATCGCCAGGAGATCGAAGCCGAGGTCGAGCATCTGCGCGGTAATGACGTCAACGAGGTGCGCGACGAGCTGAAGGTCGAGCCGCGAGGCGATGAAAGGCCCGACTTGCTCGTGCAGACGCTGCTCGGCGCCTTTGAAACCGCCGAGCAGGCGGGCTTCGCCGAGGGATATCTGCAGGGCCACGCGCACGTTGATCCGCGGCGCATGCTCGTGCTGGCGGCCGAGGCAGCGGACGACCAGCGCGCTGCACTGGCCGCTGTCTTGCCCGAGGCATATCTGGGGCACGCGGAGCGGGCGCTTGCAGCCGGGCGCAGTCTGCTCATCGTCACCGTCGACGAAACCCAGGCCTTCCAGGCGCGTGAGCTTCTCGACGAAGAGACGCGCAGCCTGGAGACGATCGTGCTTCCTCCCGAGCCCGCAGAGCGCTCGTCCATGATCCGCACCCTCCCAGCACGCGAGGAGCCGGTACGGTGAAGCGAAGGTACGCAGCGGGCCGATCCGGCCAGGGGGCCGAGGCGGTCGGTGCGGAGGAACGCCGCCATGAGCGTTGAGCAGCCGCCCGCGGCGGCAGGGCGGGAGACGCATGGCTCTGCCGATCCACCGGGCGCCGGCGCCCAGGCGCGCGTCGCGCGAGCGCAGCGCGTCTCGCCGCGAGAGATCCTCAAAGTCGTCGGACCAGGCATCATTACCGGCGGCGCCGATAACGACCCGGCCGGTGTCACGACCTATTCGGTCGTCGGCGCGCAGAACGGCTACGCGCAGAACTGGCTGCTGCTGATCGCGATTCCGCTGCTGATCGTGATTCAGCAAATGTGCGCCCGCATTGGCAGCGTGACGAAGACGGATCTCGCCTCCGCCATCCGCATCCACTACGGCCGCAAGATCGCCACCGGCGCCGTGCTGCTCGCAGCGATCGCCAATATTGCGACGATCGGCGCCGATCTGGTGATGATGGCGTCGGTGCTGGCGCTCATCACCGGCGCGAAGTACGTGTACTTCGTCGTGCCGCTCGCCGCGCTGATGGCCTGCGTGACGATCTTTCTCGACTACAGGACGTTCTCACGCTACCTGCTCTGGCTGGTTGCAGTGTTCGCGGCCTACATCGTTGCCGCCGTGCTCGCGCATCCCGACTGGCCGCAGGTGCTGGCGCAAACCGTGCTGCCGCACATTCACCCCAACGCGACCTACTTTCTCGGCGCTGTCGGCCTGTTGGGCACGACGATCACGCCGTACCTCTTCTTCTGGCAGACCAGCGGCGAGATCGAAGAGCGGCGCGGCGTGCAGGGCATCAGGCGCTCGAACCTGGACATCGCTGCGGGGATGATCTGGTCGAACATTACGGCGTTCTTCATCGTCGTTGTCTGCGCCGCCGTCCTCTACACACATGGCACACAGATCAAGACCGCCGCCGACGCGGCGCGGGCGCTCGAGCCGCTGGTCGGGTCGTCGGCGAAATACCTGTTCTCCGTCGGCATCCTCGGCGCCGGCCTGCTGGCGATACCCGTGCTGGCCGCCTCGACGGCCTACTCGGTTGGTGGGCTGTTTGGCTGGCGGCGCAGCCTGACGCGGCGGGTGAACAACGCGCCGGAGTTCTACCTGGTGCTTGGCATCGCCATCCTGGTGGGTGTGCAACTCGCGATCTCCGGCGTCGATCCGATCAAGACGCTGTTCTACTCGCAGGTGCTCGATGGACTGGTGGCGCCGCTGCTGATCGTGCTGATCCTCCTGCTGACCTCCAGCCGCACCGTGATGGGCGACTTCGTGAACGGCGCCTGGACGCGCGGCACCGGCTGGGCCGCCGTCGCGCTGCTCGTCGTCGCAGATCTGGCGCTGATCTACACCGTCGCCACCAGCGGCCTGCCCTGACCGTTGCAATGGGCCAGTCACGAAATCGTGCCGCCAGGCCCGTTACAATGTCTTCGGGCCACGCGGCAGGCGGAGTGCCGCGGCGTCACGGGAGCCGGCCGGGATGGAAGCGAGCGAGTCACCGTTCAGCGCCGAGCACTTTGAGCGCATCGACGAGAGCGCGGACGAGGCATTCTACGAGGCGCCGCGCCTGGTAACGCACATCGACGACGGCGCCATCGCGGCGGCGGGACGCCTCTACGCGGAGCTGCTGCCGCCCGACGACGACGTGCTCGACCTGATGAGCAGCTGGGTGTCGCACCTGCCCGACGACTTCCGCGTGCGCCGGCTCGTCGGCCTCGGCATGAACGCGGAGGAGCTGGCGGCGAATCCGCGCTTGAGCAGCTTCGTCGTCCACAACCTGAACCGCGAGCCGGTGCTGCCCTTCGCCGACGAGGAGTTCGGCGGCTGCATCGTGACGGTGTCGGTTCAGTACCTGACCCGGCCGGTCGAGGTGTTCCGCGAGGTGCGCCGCGTGCTGCGGCCGGGCGCGTCGTTCATCGTGACGTTCTCCAACCGCTGCTTCCCGACGAAGGCGGTCGCGGTCTGGCGGGCGCTGGGCGACCGCGACCACGCGAAGCTCGTTGGCGCCTACTTCGAGCTGAGCGGCGGCTGGACCGGTCTGGAAGCGCGCGACTGCTCGCCGAGAGAGGACGGGTACAGCGACCCGCTCTATGCCGTGCTCGCGCGCCGGGCGGCTGCTGAGGCAACGAACCAACCATGACGCCCGTCTGCCGTCTCTCCCCGTCCATGCGCATCGGCAGCCGGGAGTTTGTCTGGGGCAGCCGCACGTACCTGATGGGCATCGTCAACGTGACGCCCGACAGCTTCTCCGGCGACGGCGTCGGCCTGGACGTGGCCGCCGCGCGGGCGCGCGCGATCGCGCTGGCCAGCGCCGGCGCCGACATCATCGACCTGGGCGGCGAGTCGACGCGGCCCGGTCACACGCCCGTCGATGTGGACGAGGAGCTGCGACGCGTGCTGCCGGCGCTCTGCGCGATCGTCGCCGCCGTGGATCTGCCGATCAGCATCGACACGCGCAAGGCCGCCATCGCGCGCGAGGCGGTCGCCCGCGGCGCGGCGCTGGTCAACGACGTCAGCGGGTTGATGGGCGATGCGGCGATGGCCGGCGTGGTGTGCGAGGCGGGTGTGCCGGCGCTGCTGATGGCGCGGGGCGCCGGCCGCCAGGAAGATGTACTGGATCGCGTGCGCGGCGACCTGGACGAGAGCCTCGCAGTGGCCGAGGCGCACGGCATCCCGCGCTCGCGCCTGCTGATCGACCCGGGCTTCGGCTTCGGCAAGACCTGGCGCATGAACCTGGAGCTGCTCGGGCGGCTGCGCGAGCTGCGCGGCTACGGCCTGCCGATCGTCGCCGGACTTTCGCGCAAGTCCACGATCGCCCGTGTGCTCGGGCCAGGCACCGGCCGCTCGCTCGAAGCCAACGCGGCCCTGACCACGCTGGCCGTTGCCGGCGGCGCCGAGATCGTGCGTGTTCATGACGTGGCGCAGATGCGGATCGTGGCGCGCACGGCAGACGCCGTCGTGCGCGGCGCGCCGCCGGAAGCAGTTGGCGAGCCGTGAGCGCCGCCGCGGGGGCGCCGCGCACCGTCCAGCTCGCGCTCGGCAGTAATCTGGGCGACCGCCTGCTGAATCTGCGCGGCGCCCTGGGCCGGCTCGCGACGCGTGGCAGCCTGATCGCGGTCAGCGGCCTGTTCGAGACGGCGCCCTCCGGCGTCACTGAGCAGCCTGCGTTCTACAACGCGGCCTGCGCGCTTGCCACGCCGCTCAGCCTGCCGGAGCTGCTCGTGCTGGCCAAGCAAATCGAATGGGAACTGGGCCGCCGGCCCTCGCGCGTATGGGGGCCGCGCCCCTGCGACATCGACATCCTGCTCGCCGGCGAGGAGACGTGTGCGTCGCCGTCGCTGACCGTGCCGCACCCGCGCCTGGCCGAGCGCGGCTTCGTGCTGGCGCCGCTGGCCGAGATCGCGGCGAAGGTCGTGGTGCCCGGCACGGGAAAGACCGTGCAGGCGCTCTGCTCAGCCCTGCCCGTCGCCGAGCGGGAGGGTGTGCGCCGGATCGCCGGTCCCGAGTGGGCCGTTGGCTGAGGCTGGACCAGGCACGGGCAACTCCGCCGCCACCTCGAGCAGGATCTGCTGAGCGTCACGCACGCGCTGGCGGTACAGATCGTGCAGGAAGGCAGGCGCCCAGGGGCGGAACAGCTCGTCGGAGATGGCGAGCAGCAGCGATGCCTCGACTCCGCGCACGGCCGCCACCGAGAAGATCGTCGCCGCTTCCATCTCGACGCAGAGCACACCGCTTTGCCGCAGGTGCTCCACCTTCTTCTTGAACTCGCGGAAGATCGCGTCCGTTGACCAGTTCGTACCCAGAAGCGGCGTGATGCCCCGCCGCTCGCAGGCGGCCTGCACCTTCGCGGTGAGACTGGGGTCGGGCGCGGGTACGGCTTCGGGCGGGAGGTAGTGGAAGGAAGCGCCGTCTTCGCGCAGCACCGCCTGCGGCAGCACCAGCGAGCCGATCGGCGCCCGCTCCTGCAGGCTGCCGGCCGCGCCGAGGATGAGGAAGCGCCTCGCGCCGCAGGCGATCAGCACCTCCATCACCATCGCGGTGGCGGGGGCGCCGACGGGAAACTTGACGACCGTGACCGGCCGGTCTCCCGCGGTGCCCTTGAAGAGCGTTGTCGTCTCCGCGGGCAGAATCCAGCGCTCAACACGCTCCGCGTGCGCCTCCTGCGCCAGTCGCCTCCAGGTGCGGCCCAGGAAGGTGCCGACCACCACGTCGCTGACCTGCACGTCGGCGGGGGCCCAGCCCGTGGATTCGAGCACGTATTCCAGCATGTGTTGGGCGGTGAAGTGCTCTTCATCGTCCAGGTCGTGCAGGTGGGCGGGCGTCGACCACATCGGATCATCCTGCTCAGCGGCCCACGGCGCCGCTCGGGATAGGATTCGGGCCGCTGCGTGCGCCCCGCGCCCACGGCGTTGACCTACGAGGCCGGCGCCTCGTCCTCAGGCTCGGGCACGTCGGCTTCGGTCGTCATCATGGTCCAGCCGACCCAGATAGCCAGGGCCGAGATGCCGGCGACGGCGAAGGCGATCGGCAGCGCCAGCGCCCAATAGCTCCTGCGCACGATGCCGACGGCGAAGAACAGAAGCTGCACGACCGCCGCGGCCACGATCGCCACGCCGGTGAGTTGAGGACGGTCCATCTGTACGCCTCCGACTGCTGAGTGAGGGCGCGTCCGCGAGCCTTCAGGCCGGCTGGGAGCGCATGTCGGGCGGCAGCATGTTGGGGATTGTGTCTTCGATGGGATAGCGCTCGTTGCAGCGCACGCAGAAGAGCGAGCCGCTGACGATCTCACCCTCGCGCTCCTCATCCACGGTGAGCTGCAGCTCTCCCTTGCACACGGGGCAGACCAGGATCTCCATCAGATCGGGCTTCACGCGCTTCCTATCCTCTCCAGGCCCTCCGGACGCGGGGCGTCGGGCTCTCGTCTCGGATTGTAGGGTCGGCCCAGCGGTCCGACAACGGACCCGCCGCCTCGCCGGCCGTGGCTCAACCGTGGCCGGTGACGTAGGCCCGCGCCGCGACCAACGCGAGGAAGAAACAGATCAGGCCGAGCACCATCGCCGGTCGCTCGGGCATGCGGCGCCGGTAGTAGGAGCCGACGCCGATGCCGAGCACGGCGCCGACCCCGTAAATGTAGTGCTGCCAGCCGTGCCAGCCCGCGGGGGCGCGATGGCCGCCGGCGTAGAGACCGATGCCCAGCGCCAGCTGCGGCACGAACAAGATCCAGCCAAACAGCGCGAGCACGAGATAGCCGCGCGGTAACGCCCAGCCGCGCCACCAGGCAAGCAAGCCCCAGACCGCCGCCACACCGTTGCCGACGACGATCGCGATCGCCAGCGCGTTGTGCAGATCCTTCACGCTCACTCCGATCCAGCCGAGCATTTGCACGATGCGCAGCGCCAGGTAGACGGCGAACAGCGCCCCGAACAGCTTGAAGTGCCAGGGCACGGGCGGCCGTTCGGCGCCGGGCGGCGCACTGCCGCCGGTTGGCGGGCCGGGAAGATCGCGGCTGCCGGGAGGGGAGGCCATGCTCACTCCGAAGTGATCCACCGGAGAATTACCACCGCGATCGTACGGGCGCCGCGCGCGGCCGGGCAAGGGATGGGCCGCCGCGCTGTCCACGTCTGCTTTCGCGCTTCGAAGAATCGATTTCGGCGGCGCGCACGGGGGCAGCCACAACGCCTACCAGTTGGTGAAGGAGCCGTCGTGGGCGCGCAGATGGGGCGGCTCCGTGAGGCGGAAGGGATAGGCGCGCGCTGCCGCGCGGTCGAATTCGATGCCGAGGCCGGGCCGCGATGGCGCCAGCAGGTAGCCGTCCTGCCATTCAACCTGGACGGGGAAGACGTCCGTGAGCGTCGTTCCGGGCCGCCAGGGCTGCTCCTGCACGCCGACGTTGGGACAGGCGAGGTTGAGCTGCAGGCAGGCGGCGGTAGAGACGGGGCTGAGCGGGTTGTGCGTGGCGAGCTTGACGTGGTGCGCCTCCGCCATCGCCGCGATCTTTTTCGCTTCGGTAATGCCGCCTGCAAGGCAGAGATCGACGCGCGCGTAGTCGATCAGCTCCTCCTCGATCGGGGCGCGGAACTGCCACTTGGAGTGCAATTGCTCGCCGGCCGCGATCGGCACCGCGGTCTGCTGGCGCACGCGGCGCAGGGCGGTCAGATCTTCGGCCCGCACAGGGTCTTCCATGAAGTACGGCCGGTACGGTTCGACGGCGCGCAGCAGCGTGACCGCGTCGGCCTGGTCGAGGCGCGTATGCACGTCCAGGCACAGCTCGATCTCATCGCCCAACGCGGCGCGCAGCGCCTCGAAGCCGCGCACAGCGGCGCGGATCGCCGTGCGCGACTCGAGCCGACCGTCCTCGGCCGGCAGGTGCCAGCGCACGAAACGCCAGCCTTCGGCCACGGTGGCGCGGGCGCGCTCAACCAGCTTCTGCACGTCGTCCTCGTTGCAGTGCGGATAGCAGACAACGCGCTCGCGGTACAGCCCGCCAAGCAACTGGTAGACCGGCACGCCGAGCGCCTTGCCGCGAATGTCCCACAAGGCGATGTCGATCGCGGAAAGGGCGGCACTGATGACGCCCAGCGCAGGGAAGAAGCCGCCGCGGGCGATCAGTTGCCAGAGATGCTCGCCGCGGAACGGGTCCTGTCCGAGCAGCAGCGGCGCCAGGTGGCGCATGGCGCCCTCGATCGCCAGCTCGCGCCCGGTTAGCCCCGCCTCGCCGATGCCCGAGATGCCTTCATCCGTGTCCATGGTGACGAAGCAGAAGTTGCGGCCGCCGCCCCAGACCAGGTGTGTCTCCACGGCGCTGATTTTCATCGCCCCTCCTTCGGCCGGGCTGCATAGGCGCCGAGCACCCGGCAGGTCGGGCGCTCGCGGCCTGGCCCGGCGTCGTGGCCGCGGGCGCCGAGCCACTCAGCTCGCCAGCGGGCGGTACACCCGCCGTTGCTCGACGCGCACGACGCGTCCGGCATGCGGCGCGGGGAAATGGCCGCCGAGCACCAGCAGCCCCTCAGCTTCGATGCGCTCCACCAGCGCCGTGCGCGAGCGCGCCGACAAGACCCGGTCGTCATCCGCCGATGGACTCCAGTCGGGGTGCTCGATCTCCAGCGGGTGGTGTGCCGCGTCGCCGGTGATGACGCCCCCCTCGCCGCCGCCGTGGACCAGCACGCTGACGTGGCCGGCGGTGTGGCCCGGGGTGCTCAGCAGGCGTACGCCCGGGGCGGGCTCGTGGCCGTCGTCCACCAGGTCGAGCTGGCTGGATGCCGCGAGCGGCAGCACATGCCGGCGGATGTAGCCCGCCTCAACATCCTTCCAGCGCTCCCATTCGGGGCGGTGCACGATGTAGCGGGCGTTGGGAAAGGTGGGTACGAAGGCGCCGTGGCGCTCCGTGCAGTTCCAGCCGACATGGTCGGGGTGCAGGTGGGTGAACACGACCGCGTCGACGCGCTCGGGCTCGATGCCGGCGGCGTCGAGCTGAGCGGGCAAGACGCCGCAGGCGCCCTCGAAACGGCCCAGGAAGCTGCCCAGGCCGGTGTCGACCAGCAGCGTTCGCCCGGCGGACTCGATCACGTAGGTCGTCAGCTCGCAGCGCAGCTTGTCGCCTACAACGCCCGCGGCGTAGTCGCGGAACGCGTCGGGCGGCGCGTCTGGGAAGAAGCCGTTCAGACCAAGCAGTAAATGGCCGTCGGATGCGGTGCTCACCCTGATGTCACCGAATTGCAGCACGCTCATGCGCTCACTTGCTCCACGTGGTCGCATCACCGCGCAGCCTACCATCGATGTTCCACGCCGTGCGCTCGGCGGCGGTTGACCGGCAACGGAGTAGAAGTCCTCTACCCCCTTCGCCGGACGCGCTCGTTCGTGGTGCTGCTTAGCGTGAAGAGCAGCCCCGTTGTTTGCATGCTGACCCGTGGGCCGCCCGCTGGATCCCGCCGAGTGCGGAGGAGGAAGCGCGTGAATGATGAGAACACCGCCGGTGCGCGGGCCGGCGCCCGTCCCGGCGCTGAGCCGGCCTGGACCGTGGAAGACGCGCGTCGCGTCGATTTCGCCCGCATCGAGCCGGGCTGGTCGGTGGCCAGCGCCGACGGCGAAGAGTTGGGCCCGGTACAGGGCAAGGGTCGCGACTACCTGGTCGTGCCCTACGGCCGCGAGCAGGAGCGCAGGCTGTTCGTGCCTCGGGAGTACATCGAGACGATCGGCGAGCGCCGCGTGATCCTGAATCAGCCGGCGCAGCTGCTCATGGACATGAAGCTCGATGCGCCGCCTGCCGGGTTCCCCGAGGAGCACGAGCGGGTCAGCGGCATGCCGCACGAGCCGTTGCGCATGGAAACCGGTGTCGTGCCCGAAGTCGATCCGCTCGCCGGGGGCGCGGCGCAACGAGGGGCGCCGTTGCGCCGCCCACCGGAGCGGGCGCGCTCCAAGGCATTCGCCCGCACCGATCGCGCCGCCGCCGTCGCGCCAACGCCGAACGACAGCTTCGCCAGCGGGCGACTCACCGCGGCCGATGCGGCGGTTCAGCTGGCGCAGTCTCGACGTGACCTGCGCGGCGGGGCGGTTCGCGTGGAGCCGACGCTCGACGGCAGAAGCATCTCGAGTGCCGAGGGCGCCGACGCCGCTGCCCCGCGGCCGCCTGCCGCGACACACATGGAGCGGGCGGCCGGCGGGCGGGGATCGAGCCAACGGCCTACGCTTGTCAATGCGGAGATCCGCGCCGAGTCGTCGTTCGAGGAGCGCTCGGGCTACCGTGTGCTGAGCAGCAGCGCCCAGTTCGACCGGGTGGGCGGGCCGACGCATCAGCCCGGCGTGAAGGATCCACGCAGCCTGGAGCCGCTGCGCACGCAGTTCGGCAAGATGGGCACACCCGGCGAGGGCCAGGAGCGTAACGTCAGCGACCTGGACCTGACGCGCAACAAACGGCCGGACGGTGACCCGTTTGGCTCGCAGGCGCAGACGGTCGGCCGCCCGCTGGCCCCCGGCGAGCCGCAGGCGGCGCAGCGCAGTCTGCCCGGTCCTGCCGGCTCGAGCCGCGCCCGCACCGGCGTGAAGGACGTGCCGCCGGGTTCGGTGGCGCGGCCCCGGCCCGATCGCTAGCCCGGCGCCCGTGCAGGCGTGCACACTGAGCGCAAGACTCGGCGCCGCTGCCGGCGCCGGTTTGCGGGGGTGTGCGCGTGTCGGCAAACGGCGTCGTGATTGTCGGCGCAGGCAGCAGCGCGCGCATGGGCGGCGCCGACAAGCTCTTCGCGTTGCTGGCCGGGCAGCCGTTGCTGCTCCACTCGTTGGACGCCGCGCAGCGGTGCGAGATGGTCCAGCAGATCGTGCTCGTGGTCGCGACGCAGCGGCTTGAAGAGACGCGCTGCCTGCTCGCAGCGCAGCCGATGGGCAAGCTGCGCGCGATCGTGCCGGGCGGTGCGCGGCGCCAGGATTCGGTCATGGCCGGGCTCGCCGCGCTGGCCGGCGTCGAGTACGTCGCGATTCACGACGCCGCGCGGCCGCTGGTCACGCCGGCGCTGTTCGGCGCGGGTTTCGCGGCCGTGGCGGCCACGGGCGCGGCGATCGCCGCTGTGCCGGTAGTGGATACGCTTAAGCGTGCCGCGCCAGATGGCTCGGTGGAAGCGACCGTGTCGCGCGAGGGCCTCTGGGCGGTGCAGACGCCGCAGGTCTTTCGCTACGAGTTGCTGCTGGCGGCGCACCGCGGGAGCGAAGGCGATGTAACGGACGACGCGATGCTGCTCGAAGCGCTCGGCCAGCCGGTGCGCATCTTTCCCGGATCGGTGCGCAACGTCAAGGTGACCACTCCGGATGACCTGGCACTCGCCGCGGCGCTGCTGGCGCGGCAGACAGATTGAAGCCCAGCGCGGACTCGGCACGCTGGCGCCCGCATGGGCGGCCGGCATACGATAGACGGGTGATGCGCGTCGGCATCGGCTACGACACGCACCGGCTCGTGGCCGGCCGCCGGCTGGTGCTCGGCGGTGTGGAGCTGGAGGCGGAGCGCGGGCTGGAGGGCCATTCAGACGCCGACGTGCTGCTGCACGCGTTGATCGACGCGCTGCTCGGGGCAGCCGGGCTGGGCGACATCGGCGGGCACTTTCCGCCCGGCGATCCGCGCTGGCAGGACGCCGACAGCGCCGAGTTGCTGCGCTTCGTCGCCGATGAGCTGGCGCAGGCGGGTTGGAGCGTGGCGAATATCGATGCGAACGTGCTCGCCGAGCGCCCGCGGCTGGCGCCGCAGATCGCGGCAATGCGCGAACGCATCGCTCGCACGCTGGGCGTGCCGCTCGGGCGGGTGAGCGTCAAGGCGAAGACGAACGAAGGGCTGGGCCCGGTGGGCGAAGGCCTGGTGATCAGCGCCCAGGCCGTCGCGCTGATCGAGCGAGCCTGAGGCCGAGTGAAGATGGAATTGCAAGGACGCGCCGTCGCGGTGAAACAGTTCGTTGGCTCCTGCATCTGTTGCGCGGGGCGGCCCGCAGTGTAGCGCGCCGTCCCGAAGCCGGCCTTCATCTCACTGCCCCACCGCCCATTGCCCCACTGCCGTCGCAGGAGCCTGCCATGTCGTTCCTCAAGACGGTGCGCCGCGATCTTCGCGTCGCGCTCGAGCGCGATCCCGCGGCCCGCCATCCACTCGAAGTTGCGCTCGCCTATCCCGGCTTCCACGCCCGGCAGCTGCACCGCGTGGCGCACACACTGCAGTGCCGCGGCGTTCCCGTGCTGCCGCGCGTGATCTCGCATGCCTCGCGCATGCTCACCGGCATCGAAATTCACCCCGGCGCCCGCATCGGCAACGGGCTGTTCATCGACCACGGCATGGGCGTCGTGATCGGCGAGACGGCCGAGATCGGCGACGACTGCCACCTCTACCAGGGCGTGACGCTCGGCGGCACAAGCACGCACCGCACCAAGCGGCATCCCACGCTCGGCAACCGCGTGACCGTTGGCGCCAACGCCTCGGTGATCGGCGCGGTGACGATCGGCGACAACGTGCGCATCGGCGCCGGCTCCGTCGTCGTCACCAACGTGCCCGCGAATGCCACCGTGGTCGGCGTGCCCGGCCACATCGTCGCCTTCCACAATCCCGGCAACGACACGATCGAGCGTTTGCCGGACCCGGAATGGGACCGCATCAGCCAGCTCGAACAGCGAATCGCGGCGCTCGAGACGCGCCTCAAGGCCGTTGAGGCCGAGCGGCGGGCGGCGGTGAGCGCGAGCTGCAGCGCCTGATCGCGCCGCCCCGATTCCGTTCCCCCTCTCGTTCATGAACGAAAGCGGCCCCGATCGCCCTGCGCATCGCGGCGCCGACTGTGAGGATAGTCCATGCGTCTCACCGATACGCTGTCCGGCCGCAAGCAAGTGTTCGCGCCGATGGGCGACGAGGTGCTGATGTACGTCTGCGGCGTCACACCCTACGCCCCAAGCCACATCGGCCACGCGATGAGCTACATCGTCTTCGACGTGTTGCGCCGCTGCTTGGAGTTCAGCGGCTACCGCGTGCGCCACGTGCAGAACTTCACCGACATCGACGACAAGCTGATCCAGCGCGCGGCGGTCTCCGGCGCGAGTGTAAAGGAGCTGGCGGAGCGCCACATCGCCGACTACTTCCGCGAAATGGATGCGCTCAACGTGGCCCGCGCCACCGTCTATCCGCGCGCCACTGAAGAGGTGCCGCAGATTATCGAGATGGTGCAGGGGCTGATCGATAAGGGCTTCGCCTACCGGTCGGGCGGCGATGTCTTCTACCGCGTGCGCAAGAAGGCGGGCTACGGCGCGCTAAAACACCAGAGTATCGACGAGCTGGTTGCCGGCGCCCGCATCGAGATCGACGAAACGAAGGAGTTCGCCGGCGACTTCGCGCTGTGGAAGGGCGCCAAGCCGGGCGAGCCCGCCTGGGAGAGTCCATGGGGGCCGGGCCGGCCCGGCTGGCACATCGAATGCTCGGCGATGTCGCTGCGCTATCTCGGGCCCAAGATCGACATTCACGGCGGCGGCGAGGACCTGATCTTTCCCCACCACACCAACGAGATCGCGCAGACCGAGGCCTTCACCGGCGAGGAGCCGTTCGTGCGCTTCTGGGTGCACAACGCCCATCTGCGGCTCGACGACGAGAAGATGAGCAAGTCGCTGGGCAATATTCTCAGCATCCGCGACGCGCTCGATCGCTGGGGCGCGGACGCGATGCGCGTGTTCGTGCTCACCTCCCACTACCGCAGCCCGCTCAACGCCAGCGACGAAGCGCTGGACGCGGCGAAGCGCGGGGCGGAGCGGTTGGCGGGCGCGGCGCACGCCGTCGGCAGCGGCGGCGGCGAACGCGCCGTGGACGCGGCGCCGTTCCGCGCCCGCTTCATCGAGGGTATGAACGACGACTTGAACACACCGCAGGCGTTGGCCGCGCTATACGAGCTGGCGCGCGAGATCAACCGCGGCCGCGACGAGGGCGCGGACATCGCCGCGGCGCAGGCCACGCTGCGCGAGCTGGGTGGCGTGCTCGGCCTGACCTTCGTCCCAGGCGAAGGGACAAAGCGCGAGGCGGCGCCGTTTATTGATTTGTTGGTGGAGGTGCGGCGCGAGCTGCGCAGCGCGAAGCAGTGGGCGCTGGCCGACCAGATTCGCGATCGCCTGGCTGGGCTGGGCGTGGCGCTGGAGGATTCGGCGCAGGGCACGAGCTGGCGGTCGCTCTGAAACCTTTTCGCAGCAAAATTTCGCGCAATTGACGCAAAACCCGCACTTCCGAGCCGGCTGTATCAAAAGTACCGATAGCGGCCCGGCCGGCTGATCGCGGCCCGCCGCGGTGGTAGAGTGTTAAGACTCAGATATGTGCAGCGAAGCAGTCCCGCACGCGCAGGAGCACGAGCAGAGCAGCACGGCCGGGCAGCGTCCGTACGTCTCCGTCGTGATCCCCGCGTACAATGAAGAACTCTGGCTAGAGCGGTGCGTTTCCGCCCTGCAGCGGCAGCAAACCGAAGTTCCCTTCGAGATCATCGTCGTTGACAATAATTCCTCAGACGGCACCGCCGAACTGGCGCGCCGGCTGGGCGTGCGCTACGTGTTCGAGCCGCGGCAAGGACTCACCTTCGCCCGCCAGGCCGGCGAAGAGGCAGCACTGGGTGAGATTGTCGCGCACACCGACGCCGACTCCGTGGCGCCGTCCGACTGGATCGAGCGCATCGCCCGGGAGTTCCGCTGCAGGCCCGAAACGGCGGTCGTCTCCGGGCCGATGTGCTTCCCGAAGGCGCCGCTGGCGATGCAGGTCGTGGCGCCGCTGCAGAACTTCTTCGTCTGGTTGTGGTGGCTGCTGACCCGGCGGCTGGCGGTGCTCAATGGCTGCAACTTCGCCGTGCGCGCCGTGCTGCTCGTACAGGCCGGCGGCTTTGCCGTGAATCTGCCGGTAACGGGCGACAGCCGCGTGCTGGCCATCCTCAAGCCGTATGGCCGAGCACGCCGGCTCGGCGTGAAGATGAGGACATCCGGCCGGCGCTTTCACGGCCAGGGCACGCTGCGCGCGCTGACCTTCTACGCGAGGCAGCAACTGATCGCGGCACTCGGCAGGGAGAGGTTTATGTCGGCTCCGGACATCCGCATGCCCGACGGCTGGGCGGTGGAGCTGCGGCGCCGGCGTCGCGCGGCGCTGGCGCTGCTGCCGGCCGTGCCGGTGCTGGCGCTGGCGGGCTGCGGCGCCTATATGGCGATCAGCCCCAGCTCACAGGTCTACGGCAAGATCGTGGTGCACGGCCCTGACTCCGAGAAGACCGTGGCACTGACCTTCGACGACGGCCCCAACGAGCCGTTTACCTCGGAGATCCTGGCCGTCCTCGACCGCGAGGGCGTGAAGGCGACCTTCTTCGCGGTAGGCGTCAACGTTGCGACCTATCCCGATGCGGCACGGCGGATCGTGAGCGACGGCAACGTGATCGCCAACCACTCCTGGGATCACTCGCGCCTCGCCACGGCGGTGGATTTCCGCTATTCGCAGCTGCAGCAGGCGCAGGACGAGATTCAGAGCGTCACCGGCGTGACGCCGCGGTTCTTCCGCCCGCCGGCGGGCATTCACACGCCGTGGCAGCTCAAGAAGGTGAACAGCTCGGGCATGATCACGGTGAACTGGGACGCCGAGGGCTTCGACTGGGTGAAGCCGAACTCGCCTGAGCGTATCGAACAGAAGGTGCTGTCGAGCGTGCGGCCCGGCTCGATCGTCCTGCTGCACGACGGTGATGAGACGCACCACGGCGCCGATCGCAGCCAGACCGTGGCGGCGCTGCCGGTGATTATCGAGACGCTGCGAGCCGAGGGCTACCGCTTCGTGACCCTGCCCGAGATGCTCGACCAGCCCGCCTACCAGGTTAAATAGGGCACGCGGGGGCGAAGCCCTTGCCGCCTAACCCCTCTTTGCGTCGATATCGCCGCGCCGCGGCGATCTGAAGCAAGCCGCGTCTGCATGGAAAGTCTCCGACGGTTGCGCTGCGGCCTGGCCCGGCACGGGGCGGATGCGGACGAGAACGCTCGGTAGCTTTCAGACAACCCTTCGTCATGTCATATGTCACATGAAGAAAAGGGACAGCCGACTCCGAGCGAGGCAGGGATAGGCGCGGCCTACTTGTCCGCCCGCAGCAGCAGCACCGGGATGGTGGCCTCTTCCAGCAGGCTCTCAGGCACGCTGCCGAGGAAGAGCCGCCCCAACGTGGAGCGGCCCTGCGTCGTCATCGTCACCAGGTCGATCTGCTGCCCTGCGATCACGCGCGCCAGCGTGTCAACCGCTTCGCCTTCCATGATCACCTGCTCGACCTTGAGCCCCTCGCGCTGCAGGCGCTCGGCCATGCCGGCGAAGTAGCGCGTCGTTGAATCTTCTTCGGCCTCGACCACCTCCTCCGCCACCTCGGCCGTTACCGGGGAGGCGGCGACCGGGTCGGCGGCAGCCGTTTGCGAGAGCACCTTGACGCGCGAGGTGACCGCGTGCAAAAGCACGACCGTCGCCTCAAAGCGGCGTGCGAGTTCGATCGTGTGGGGGAGGATACGTTCTGCCAGCTCCGTGCCGTCGAGTGGCAGGAGGATGCGCCGGTACATGGGCGGCCTCCACCGTCTCCGCGGCAGCGGTGAGCCGCGGGGCGTGCGGGGTGATTACAGACGTAGCCGGGGTTCTCGCCGCGGCTGTGCGGCCGTCGCGGTAAAGATGACACTCGGCCCAGCCTGCCAGCCAGCGTCCAATCAGGGCGGTGCCAACGCCGGCGACCGCGTCGCTGAAGTAATGGTTGCCCGTGATCACCACCGCGAAGGTCATCAGCACGGGCAGCGCCAGGCCGAGCCAGGCGAGGCGGCGCGCGCCGGCGAACTGCCAGACGGTCAGCCCCATCAGCAGCACCCAGCCCACGTGCATGCTGGGAATCGCCGCGTAGGGGTTGAAGAAGACTTTCGGCTCGACCGTGTCGTAGACGCCGGAGGCTTTCGCGGCGGTATCCACGAAGCCGTAGCCGGGCACCAGCCGCGGCGGCGCCAGCGGCACGATCTGAAAGACGATCAGCGCGATCGCCCCGGAGATCAGCACCGCGTTGCGCGTAACGCGGAAGTGCGGGCGGTGCCGCCAGTACAGCCAGACGGCCAGCAGGATGATCAGTGGCAGATGCGCCCACATGTAGATCGCGTTGAAGATCTGCATCAGCGCGTCGTTGTCGATGATCAGCGACTGCAACTGGCGCTCGCGGAAGATGCCCAGCGCCTGCTCGAAGTCGATTACGTGGCGGGCGTTGGCCAGCGCCAGCGCATGGCGCGCCTGCTCGGCGCCGGCCCACTGCACCGCACCTACGCTGAGCGAATAGACGATGTAGCCGCCGGCCGCGACCACGAGCTGCCAGAGCGCGTCGAAGTACCAGGGCCGAGAGAGTGCAGCGGCACGGGGCCGTGCCAGCGTGTTCGAACTCACCGCCTCAGTGTCTCATGCCCGCGGGCACGCGGCATAGCCCCGCCATACCGTACGTGCTGGCTCCCGCGCGTATTGCCGGTGGTCTGCCACGCTCCTAACCCGGCCTCGGTGCGCTCGTCGGACGCGTTCGGGCCAGGCGGTCGCTGCCGGCGCGCCGGTGGACCGCCATCACGCACTCGTCCTCGATATAACTGAGGCCGGCGGCTTCGGCGATGCGACGGGCCTCGCTCGAGACGATGCCTTGCTGCAGCCAGATCGCCTGCGCGCCGGCCGCCACCGCGGCGCGGGCGACCTCGGCGCAGTACTGCGGCCGGCGAAAGACGTTGACGAACGCCACCTGCTCCGGCACCGAGGCGAGGTCCGGATAGCAGCGTTCACCCAGCACCTCGTGCTCCTCCGGGTTGACCGGGATGATGCGGTAGCCCTGCGCCTGCATGTAGGCGCTGACGTAGTGCGACGGCTTCTCGGGCAGCGAGGATGCGCCGACGACGACGATCGTGCGGTAGCGAGTCAAGATCTCAAGCTCAGCGCTCACCGTTTCCTCCTCCGCCGCGGCTCGCCCGCACGGTATCACCCCGCCGGTTGCGTGCGCATCGCCCGCCACGGCGGCACGGCGCCGCTCGCTCGCTCTACAATGCAAGGAGATGCGCGGAGGCGCGGGCGATGACGATGGAAACGGTTGGCGGCGGCACACCCGCCGCGACGGCAGCGGCGAATTCGCGGCGGGAGCCGAAGCCGCCCTGGTTGAAGGTGCGCTTTCCCGGCGGCCCGAACTACCTGCGGCTCAAACAGCTCATGCAGGCGCAGCGGCTGCACACCGTCTGCGAGGAGGCGCACTGCCCCAATGTGGGCGAGTGCTGGGAGGCGGGCACGGCGACCTTCATGATCCTGGGCGACGTCTGCACCCGCGCCTGCGGCTACTGCGCGGTGACCAGCGGCCGGCCCGGGCCGCTCGACCTGGAGGAGCCGTTCCGCGTCGCCCAGGCGGTGCGGCAGATGGGTTTGACCCATGCCGTAATCACGTCGGTCGACCGCGACGACCAGGCGGACGGCGGCGCGGGTCTGTTCGCGGAGACGATTCGCTGGATTCGCCGGCTGGCGCCGCAAACCACGGTCGAAGTGCTGATCCCAGACTTCGGCGGCAACTGGGAGGCGCTCGCCACGGTGATGGCGGCGCAGCCGGAGATCCTCAACCACAACGTCGAAACGGTGCCGAGGCTCTACCGCCGCGCCCGCTCGAAGGGTTCATATCCGCGCTGCCTGGAGCTGCTGCGCCGGGCGAAGGATCTGGACCCCGGCACGATCAGCAAGACGGGGATGATGGTTGGCCTGGGCGAGACGTGGCCGGAGATCAGCGCGGTGATGCAGGACCTGCGCGGCGTCGGCTGCGAGGTGCTGACGATCGGCCAATACCTGCGGCCATCGGAGAAGCACCTGCCGCTGGCGCGCTACTATCCGCCGGAAGAGTTCGACGAGCTGCGAGCGGAGGCGCTGGCCCTGGGCTTCAGCCACGTCGAATCCGGACCGCTGGTGCGCAGCTCATACCACGCCGAGCGGCAGGTGATGGGCAATCTACGGCGGCGGCAGACGCTGCCGGATGCGGAGATTATCCCGCTGATGGCCGTGCAGAGCGGCGGCGGCCAGCGGTGAAGATGGTGACCGTCGTCGTGCAGGAGGAGGACAGCGCCGGCCTGTTGGAGGCGTTGATGGCCTCCGGCTTTCACGCCACGAAGATCGCCTCCACCGGCGGCTTCCTGCACCGCGGCAACGTGACAATGCTGATCGGCGCCGAGGACGCCGACCTGCCCGCCATGCTGGAGATCGTGCGCGAGCGCTGCCACGCCCGCGAGACCGGCGGCGTGCAGATCGGCGGCGCCGTGCTGTTCGTACAACAGATAGAGCAATACCACCGCTTGTAGCCCCTCTTCACCGCCGGCGCGCTTGACGCGCCGGCCGCGGCAGCCGAGAGTAATCACCTCCGGCGCCGGGCGTTGCAACCGCTACGGTTCGTCGCTGCAGGTCGCCCGCCGGAGCTTCGAGACGTAAAGCAACACACCAGGGCCGTATCGGCCCGGCGGAGCATAGAGATGACGGATTCAGAGAGCGCAGGGAGGCCGGCGCCGGACGGGGTCGCCGGCGCGCAAGAACAAGCGCCGCATGAGGCGACGAATCACGCAGCGATGGCGCCGAATGGACACGTGCTCGCCGACAGCAACGGCGCCGGCTCCGGCAGCGCCCCCGGCCAGCGCGAAATCGCGATTGAGGAGCTGTCCGACCGCGATGAGGCCTGGCTGGAGCGGGTGCAGGCCGAGTTCGTCGCGGGCTTCCGCGCCATGCACGAGGCGACGCCGGCGGTCACGGTCTACGGCTCGGCCCGCGTGAAGGAGGGCTCCACGGTCTACGAGGACTCGCGGCGCATCGGCGCGGCCCTGGCCCGCGCGGGCTTCACCGTGATCACCGGCGGCGGACCGGGTGTCATGGAAGCGGCCAACCGCGGCGCGGTCGAGGCGGGCGGCCGCTCGATCGGCATGCAGATCACCCTGCGCAACATGGAGCCGCCGAACCGCTGGACGACAGAGTCCGTAACCTTCAAGTACTTCTTCGTACGCAAAGTGATGCTGGTGAAGTACGCCACGGCCTTCGTGCTGATGCCCGGCGGCATGGGCACGCTCGACGAGCTGTTCGAGACGCTGAACCTGCTGCAGACGGGCAAGATCCACCGCTTTCCGGTCATCCTCTTCGGCTCGGACTACTGGGCCGGCCTGCTGGATTGGATGAAGCGGCGGCTGCTGGCCGAGGGCTACATCGGCGGCAAGGACCTGGACATCTTCCTGATCGAGGACGATCCGCAGGCGGTTGTGGAGCACATCACTCGCTGGCACCGCACACACAGCGTGGCGGACCTGGACCGGCACCCGGAGCGCCGCCCCCGCCGCGCACTGGACTGAAGCAGCCGGCCGCATCCCCGGTTTATCTCTTGCCCCGGTAACAGGGAAAGGGAGGTGCGGACGCGGGATAGTTGGCGCTGCGGGCTAGGGGATCGGCCGGGTGCGCAGGCGCCAGAGGCCGCGCAGATCCTCGGCGATAGTTGGGCCAAGGCGCACGCGCGTGTCCGGGTCTTCGACCCAGCGCACCGGCAGGTCCTTGATCCGGTAGCCCTTCTTCTCGGCCAACACCAGCAGCTCGGTGTCGAAGAACCACTCGTTGTTCTGCACCAGTGGCACCAGCACGTCCGCCGCCCGCCGCGAAAGCGCCTTAAAGCCGCACTGTGCGTCGCTGAAGCGCGTCCACAGCACGCCCTTGATCAGGAGGTTATAGGCGCGGCTGATCGCCTCGCGCTTGAAGGAGCGTGACGTGCGGCTGCCGCGCGCCAGGCGGCTGCCGGTGGCCACGTCGTAGCCCTCCTCGGCAATCGCGCGGATGAGGGTGGGATAGGCGGCAAGCTCGGTCGAGAGATCTACATCCATGTAGCTGACAACGTCGGCGGAACTCTCCAGCCACGCCGCCCGCAGGGCACGGCCGCGGCCCTTTTGCTCGAGGTGCAGGCAGGCGACGCGCGGAACCTCGGCGCTGAGCCGCCGGGCCACGGAGAGCGTGCCGTCGGTTGAGGCGTTGTCGGCGACCAGGATGCGCCAGTCGTAGGGCAGGTGCTCGCCGAGGAAGGCGTGCAACGCCTGCACGCTCTGCTCAAGCACATGCTCCTCGTTGTACACGGGGATCACCGCATCGACCGTCGTCACGGGCACCTCCGCGCTCGCACGCACGCTCCACACAGCGTACCGAAGGGGCCGGAGCGAGGGAAGTAGCGGCCGCTGCCCCTTCGCTTGACACAGATTTTCGGCCGGTGCTACTGTCGCCTTGCGCTGCGTTGGAGGCATGCCACCTCCGCCGCTGCGTGTGACCGCAACTGCCGTCCATCCACCCCCGGGCGGCGTGGCGCACTGCGCCGGCGGCCGGCGCGGTTTCCATCCGGCGGGCGCCGGAGCACCGCGTATCCACACCAGCACGCAGGTGATGCCTACGAACCGGGCCAGCCTGCCGGTGGACGTCCGTCGCGCTGCCGGCCGCAAGGCACGGCAAGCCGCGACATGGAGCGACGCACGGTAACGTCGCGACGAGGCGGGTATCGATGCTGCTTGCACCGTGGATTATCGGCAAGCCGGCCGGCGAAACCTTCGAGTTGCTGTTCGTTTTCCTGTTCACGGTGCTCGGCCTCGTCGTCATGTATCTCTTCGGCCGTTACTGGCAGGGCTAGGCCGGCGCCGGCGGCGTCGCGGCACATCTCGCCGCGCATTCGCTGCCCAGCAGGGAGGAGCGTATGGCGATCTCGGAACGGCCGCCGGGGCGAACCTGGCAGGATACCGTTTACGACAAGCTGTTCCACAACTACATCTGGCGCTCGATCTTCCGCTCGGGCTATCCGAATACGCCGCGCAACCAGGCGCTCGTCGTGGCGACGAACGTCTTCCTCCACCTGCACCCCACGCGTCTACACCGCACCCACGTCAAGATCACGCACACGTATTGCCTCGGCGGACTCAGCTTCTTCATGTTCCTGGGTCTGACCGTCACCGGCGCGCTGCTGATGTTCTACTATGTTCCCTCGGTTGAGCGCGCCTACACCGATATTCAGGCGCTGGAAAGCAACGTCCGCTTCGGCGAGCTGATGCGCAACATGCATCGCTGGATGGCGCACTGCATGGTCTTGCTCGTCTTCATGCATATGATGCGCGTCTTCTACACCGGCGCGTACAAGCCGCCGCGCGAGTTCAACTGGGTTGTCGGCGTGATCCTGCTGGTGCTGACGCTGCTGCTCAGCTTCACCGGCTACCTGCTGCCCTGGGATCAGCTCGCCTTCTGGGCGATCACCGTCGGCACGAACATGATTGGCTCGGCGCCGGTGTTCGGCACGAAGAGCCGGTTTCTGCTGATCGGCGGCACGGAGGTTGGGCAGGGCGCATTAATCCGCTTCTACACCTTGCACGTCATCGGCTTACCGCTGCTGGCGGCGATCTTCATGGCCGTTCACTTCTGGCGCATCCGCCGTGATGGCGGGCTGGCGCGGCCGCTGTAGGAGGCGCTATCGATGGCCAGCGCACCGGTCGTCAAGGCAACGGTTCCGACGCGCCCGATGGCCAACCCGCGGGCACGCCGCGAGCGAGACGAAGAGGTTCTCGTCTGGCCGGACCTTGTCTTCGTCGAATTCATCTCGGCGGTGTGGTTCACGATCGTGATGATGGCGCTGGCCACGCTGATCAACCCGCCGAAGCTGGACCAGGCGAATTCGGACATCACGCCCAACCCGTCGAAGGCGCCATGGTATTTCCTCAACCTGCAGGAGTTGCTGCTGCATATGCACCCCGCCCTCGCCGGCGTGATCGTGCCGACCGTGGCACTGATCCTGCTTGCGGCCATTCCTTACCTGGATCGCAGCAACGAGGGTCAAGGGGTGTGGTGGGGCGGCCATCCCAAGGCGGTGAACATCGTCATCTTCGCCGCGATCTTCTCGTTTATCGTCACCTGGCTGCTGATCCTCTACGACAACGGCACGCAGGACATCCTCTATAACTGTGTCAGCCAGCCCGACAAGCTGTGGAGTTGCCTGAAGGAGGGCGGTACGCCGGGCGACGCGCACCACCTGCCCGCCTGGCTGCGCAATGTGCGCGGCATCCAAACCGGCATCGTTTGGCCGAAGTGGACGACCCACATCCCCTATGTGCCGTTCCACCAGTTGAAGCTGCTGGATTCGAACTTCCTCAACCTCAATTTCCCCGCCTGGATCGTGGAGCAGGCGATCCCGCTGGCCTTCATGATCGGCTTCCCGATCCTGCTGGTGTTGCTGCTGCGCTGGCGCTACGGGCCGCTGGGCATGCGCGGCACGATGTATGCCCTGTTCACCGGCTTCATGACGGTGTACGTGGTGCTCACCATTTCCGGGACGGCGTTCCGCGGCGAGGGCCAGGAGCTGCTGTGGCCGTGGCAGTTGCATCCGCCTGAGGGGCTGGGCATCGCCTAGCCCGGGCCGAAGAGAGAGGTCCGCGCGCGGGCGCCACCCCGGGAGCGCGGCCACGACGACCTGGAGTCAGTCTGGAAGAGGCGAGTGGCGAGATGGTAAGCGAGAACAACCAGCCGGAGCAGCCGCAAGCCGCGGCCACGCCTCCCGCGGAACAGCCCGCGCCTCCTGCGGCCGCGGCGCCCGCGGCGCCGAAGTCCAAGAAGGACATGACGCCGGAGGAGCGGGCGGCGGCGATCAAGGCGGCGCAGGAGAAGGCGCTGCGCCTTAAGGCGGAGCGCGACGCGGCCAAGGCCGCGGCGGCCGGCACCGCCGTGGCCGTCGCCGCGCCGGCCGAGGCGGCAACCGCCGCCAACGGCGCCGTCTGGCGTATTCCGGCAGCCGGCGGCCAGAGCGTCGCCGTGGCGCGGCCCGACGCGCGCCAGGTCACGGCCGTCGAGCAGACCGACCGCCAGGTGCAGGTCACGATGAAGCGCCGGCAGGTGCTGCGCGGCGGCGTCATGGCCTCGCTGCTCGGCTTCATCATCCTCTCGCTCGGCAGCTTCGTGAACTTCTTCAACCCGCGCCACATCACCGGCTTCGGCGGCATCGTCAAGGTGCCGAAGTCCACGATTCCCGAGCAGGGCAAGGACCCGGTCAAAATCTTCGACGCCAAGACCTGGCTGGTGAACCTGAAGCCGGGCGAAGGCGGCTTCCAGAGCATCCCCGGCAGCAAGAACGGCGGCCTGATCGCGCTCTACCAGAAGTGCGTACACCTGGGTTGCACGGTGCCCTGGCGTGCCGACTTCGAGTTCGGCGGGGAGCGCGGCTGGTTCCGCTGCCCCTGCCACGGCTCGACCTATACCAAGGGCGGCGCCCGCGTCTTCGGCCCGGCGCCGCGCTCGCTGGACACGTTCGACCTGACGATCAACGGCGACGGCTCCGTCTCGATCAACACGGGCAAGATCACGCGCGGCGACCTCGACGACCCGCAGCGGGGCAAGCTTCCCCCCGCTTGATCTCGCGGGCGCCGCTCCGCACGGGGCGGGCGCGGCGCTGAGGCAGGTGCATGAACACCCAGAAACAGATCACGCTGATGGTGGCGCTCGTCCTGCTTATGCTGGGCGGCTGCGCCGCGTACACGGTGTACGACCAGCCACGCGAGAACGCTTCGGCGGCGGCGCAGCAGTCCACGCTCGCCGAGCGCGGGGCGCGCATCTTCGCCCGCTACTGCCGCCAGTGCCACGGTAACGCCGGCGAGGGCCGCATCGGTCCCCAGCTCAGCCGCGACGAGCTGCGCAACCCCAACACGTTGGTGGAGACGCAGCAGTGGGTGACGGACACGATCACCTGCGGCCGTATCGGCAAAGTGATGCCGCCGTGGGCGATCCGCGAGGGCGGATCGCTGACCGACGAGCAGATCCGCGACCTTGTCAGCCTGATCACCGGCGTGCCGCCCGGGGCCACGACGCTGCAGCCCAAGAACTTCTGGGATAAGGCGGCCGAGTTCAGCAAGGAAGAGAACCTGGCGGCCGCACGGGCCGTGAACCCCAACACAAACGTCCCCGCGACCCTGGCGCCGATCGACGAGACGCTGGCGGCGGCCTCGATTACCGGCGCCACGGCGAAGGTCTGCGGTCAGCTCGCGCCGGCCACGGCCACGCCGGCCGCCGGCCCGCCTGCCGGTTTGAAGCCTGCCGGTACCTGGACTGAGGATGCGACCGACAATAAGTTCTCGGTCACCGACATGGAGCAGACCGCCGGCTCGAGCATTACGGTCAACTTCAGCAACAAGGGCAATGCCATCCACAACTTCGAGGTGCTCGACGCCTCCGGCAAGGTACTGAAGGACAGCAGCGGCAAGGACATCACCTTCCAGCCGATTCCCGGCGGGCAGTCCACCACGCTAACCTTCACGATTGCCACCCCCGGCGTCTACAAGTTCCATTGCCAGGTGCACCCCACGGAGATGACCGGGCAGCTGTATATCGTCGGGCCGAACGGCGAAACCGGTGCCGCCAGCCCGACGCCAGCCGCCGCGTCTGCGCCGACGACGGACTGGAAGGAAACGACGACCGACAACAAGTTCTCCGATACGCAGGTGACGGTGCCGGCCGGCAAGCAGGTGACGCTGACCGTGCAGAACCAGGGCACCGCGGTTCACAACGTCGATGTCCTGGACGTAAAGGACGACAGCGGCAAGGACATCAAGACGGACCTGGTGCAGGCGGGGAAGTCTGCCACGCTGACCTTCACGATCAGCAAGGCGGGCACCTATCACTTCCACTGCGATGTGCACCCCACCGAGATGACCGGCACGTTAGTCGTTCAATGACCGGCCCGCCGCCGTGCGCGGCGGGTTCGCGGTGAAACGGCATACAATGGCCGCAGCGCGAGGCGTCGGTACAGCTACACCGGCGCCTCGGCCGTGTCCCCGCGAGGCGCGGGCGCCGAGCGCCGGCCCGCGAGGCGTGGCGGAGGCTTCCATGCCGGATGTCGGCATTCTCGGACTGGCGCAGTCGGGCAAGACGACGGTGTTCAATGCCGTGACGCGCGGCAATGCGCACACCGGCTACGGCGGCGCCCATGGCCCGAACATCGGCGTGGTCAAGGTGCCCGATCGCCGGCTTGACGTGCTCGCGGAGATGTACCACCCGAAGAAAGTAACGCCCGCCGATATCCGCTATGCCGACTTTCCCGCGGCGGGCGCGGCGTTCGGACGCGGCGAAGGGCCGGGTGGCCAGTTTCTTGCCGAGGTGCGCAAGAACGACGCGTTGATCCATGTGGTGCGCCTGTTCGAAAACGCCGAAGTGCCACATCCGGAGGGCAGTATCGACGCCATCCGCGACATCGGCACGCTCGAGCTCGAGCTTTCTTTCGCCGACCAGGCGCTGATCGAACGGCGCCTGGAGCGACTGCACACCGAGCTGCGCTCCATGAAGCCCGGCGAGCGCACCGCGGGCGAGCGCGAGCAGGCGCTGCTCAGCCGCCTGCGGACGGGCCTGGAACGCGACCAGCCGATCCGGGCGCAGGGACTCGACGACGATGACGAGCGGTTGATCGCCGGCTACCGTTTCCTCACGCAGCTGCCGATGCTGGTGCTGCTCAACATCGGCGAAGACGCCCTGGGGCGCGCCGCCGAGATCGAGGCCGAGTACCGTGCGAAGCTCGCCGCGCCGGGGATCGAGGTCACCTGCTTCTGCGGCAAGCTGGAAATGGAGCTGGCCGAGATGGAGCCGGAGGAGGCGAAGGAGTACCGCTCCGAGCTCGGCCTGGGCGAAGAGGCCGGCCTCGAGCGCGCGATCCGCCTCTCGTATCACCTGATGGGGCTGATCTCGTTCCTGACCGCGGGCGAAGATGAGTGCCGGGCCTGGACGGTGCGCGACGGCAGCACGGCGCCGCAGGCCGCGGGCAAGATCCACAGCGATCTGGAGCGCGGCTTCATCCGCGCCGAAGTCGTGCGCTTCGAGGATCTGGCGGCTGCCGGCAGCATGGCCGAGGCGAAGCGGCACGGCCACGTGCGCATGGAAGGCAAAACCTACGTCGTCAAGGACGGTGATGTGCTCAACATCCTCTTCAACGTCTAGGCCGCTCCGTACGCGGCCTGTGAGCGTCGGATGAGCATCCGACCCGAAGAGCGGCGCACGGCCGCCGCCTACGACCGCTGGCTGCGTGGTGGCTCGCCGGGGCGCGTGCTGATGCGGGCGCTCAGAGCGCCGCTGAGCACCTACCTGTTCAACACGCCCGTGCTCGATCTGCCGCACGAGGTCGCGCTGCGGCCCGGCCACCGCGTGCTGGACCTGGGCTGCGGTGCTGGCGGCCTGGCACAGACACTGGCGGCGCGCGCCGGCCTGCGACACGATCCAGTCGGCATCGACGTGTCGCGCGAGATGGTACGGCTCGCGGCGCGCGAGCTTGGCCGCGGCCGGCGCGTGCAGTTGGTCGCTGCGGGCGCCAGCCGCCTGCCGTTTGCCGATGAGAGTTTCCACCTGGTGCTGGCCGCGCACCTCTTCCGGCACCTGGAGGACGACACGCTCTACCGGGTGCTGCTGGAGGCGCAGCGCGTCCTGAAGCCGCGCGGCATCGTGCTCGGCTGGGAGTTTGCGCCGACCAGCTCGGAGAAGCTCAATCGCCTGAACGGGCGACTGCTGCTGCCACACCGCGCGCCCCTGCACCTGCGCGGCTTCGCCGCGCTGGCGCCCTACGCGGTCGAGGTCGGCTTCCGGCATATCGATCGCCTGCGCTTCCGGCTGCCGTTCCTCTTCCCGCCGATTCCGCACGTGGTCGTGATGTTTCAGAAGGGGCGCGAGACCCCGGACCCCGTCGGCGACGAAGACGCCGGCGGCCGCGGGGCGCTGCGTTCGGCGAAGCTCGGCGCGGACGAGGTGGGACAGCAGCCTCGCTAACGAGGCACGCCGCCCACAATGGCAGCTGCCATTGTGAGCGGCGAAGCGCAAGCTAGGGGCAGAAGACGGTGACGGTTTGGGCGCCGGCCGGCAGCGCCACACCGAAGCCAAAGAAGGTGCCAAAGGGGAAGCCAAAGCCGCCCAGCACGACGGTGAGCGGGCCGTGGAAACCGGCGGGGCACACCGCCGCGGCGCTGAGCTGCACCGTCGGCTGCAGGAAGATCACTCCCCCCGGCGCGGCCGTCGTCACGGTGCCGAACGGCACAAAGAAGAAGCCGAAGCCCGGCAGGAAGCCCGAGCTGAAGCCAGGGATGAAGCCAAGATTGACCGGGGAGACGAACCCGGTGCCGATGCCGGGAATCGCGCCGAAGAAGCAACTCGGCGCAAAACCGGAAAGCGGCAAGAAGAAGCAATTTTGCGTCACCGCGGTGGTCGTCGCGACGCTCGGCAGTGTGGTCACCGCCGAGTAGGGCAGCGGTGCGGGGACGGTGTAGGCGCTGGGAATGTTGGTCGTGGTGAAGATCGCGATCACCTGATCGCTGGAATCAGCCTGGTTCGTGCCGATCACGGCATCGAGTGGCTGCGAGTAGGCGTTGAAATTGAGGGCCACGTTGGCCGCGCCCGAAGAATCCAGCGTAACGACGGTGCCGGCGCCGGGGCTGCAGGTATAGTGGGCGCCGGTGCTCGTGCAGGGGGCGAACAGGACCTGAGCGCCGGGCACGCCGCCGCTCTCCATGATCTGCACGGCGTAGCCATCGTGGATCGCAAAGCCGGACTCCCCGCGGTCCGTGCCGGGCGTGGGCACCAGGTTGACGGTCTGTGCCGCCTGCACGCCGCCGACGCGTAGCCCCAGCCCGGCGACCGCAAGGCTCAGCGCCGCGGCCACGATCGCCAGTTTCCCCAGCGAGATCCTCATCGAATGGTTCCTCCCTGTGCGCCGGCGAGTACGTACCCGACGGCATAGTCGCCCTGCTGCGTACTTGCCTCAGTGTGTAGCGCAATCCGCCCAGCTTATAGGTCGAAGATCACAGCGAAAGTGTAAAGCGTTTCACACAACGCGCGCTGTCACCGCTTCGTTACGGAACGCGTCAGAGGATTCATGCTTAACATAAGTGCTGGATGGCATGGTTTCAAAACCCGCGCTCGGCCCACGGCGCCCACTCACGCCGTTCACCTACCAGCGGGTCTTGAAACCATCTGTACGTGGCCGGATCGCGTGGCTGCGGCGTCCGTCCGGTCCGCAGCTCGTCCAAAGATATGAACGCACCGTCTCCGCCGTTTTTCACCATGGAAGGCGGAGCGAAGCCGCGCCCGCGCTCGAACAGGGTGTGTGAACGGGCCTACGGCGCGCGCGCTGGCCAGCACTTGCGGCGTCAGTTCAACCCTCCGGAAGTGAGGGGCGCAAAATCCGGCTGCCGGCAAACGCCGGCACGCAGTCGGGGATGCCAACGCTCGGTGACCGGGCATAGCGCCGCCCCCGGTCACGAGACTGTCCCACCATGCTGGATTGCCCAAAGGTAACGCCGGTAGACCTCGCTCATCGCCGCGCTGCCCGAGGCGCTCGGTTCAGTGGCTGTGGCCGGCGTCAGGGCCGAGGAGACCGCCTCATCCAACGACGCGAAGCGACCGAGCGCTACCCAGGCGCAGCGTGCGGCGCCTACGCACTCCTCAAAACCGGGCGCCTCGCCCGTGTGCAGCGGCCGGACCAGCGCATCCGCCAGGATTTGTCGCCAGAGGGCACTGCCGGCCCCGGCGCCGGTCAGCGTCAGGCGCACCGGCGCAACTCCGCTCTCGGCCAGCGCTTCGGCGATCTGCCGCACGGCACAGGCGGTGCCTTCGAGCACCGCGCGGAAGAGCTGGGCGCGGCTGTGCGTGGTCTCCAGGCCCAGCCAGGCGGCGCGCAGCTCCGGCCGGCGCTGAGGATACGCCATGCCGGCGAGGAAGGGCAGGAAGAGCGGGCCGGCGCTGCCTGGCGGCACGGCGACGGCGGCGCCTTCGAGCGCTGGCAGCGAGCGTTCGCCGCTGCCAAGCAGGCGCGCGGCCCAGCTCACGGCGGCCCCGCCCAGGCGGGCGTTGCCGCCGTAGACGCCGCGGCCGTCCCGCTCACCCCACAGGTCGTAGAAGCGGTAGCGCCGGGCCGCCGGCGGCGCGTGATCGCGCACCACGCGCAACACGAGGTGCGTACCCAGCGTCAACGCGCCTTCTTCCGGACGCAGGGCGCCGGCGCCCGCCTGCGCCGCGACGCCGTCGTGCAGCCCGATCGCCACGGGCAGGCCCGCCGGCAACCCCAATGCGGCCGCCGGCTCTGCGCGCAGTACACCTGCCGTTTCCCACGGCAGCCGTACCGCCGGCAACCAGTCAGACATGAAGGCGCACGCTCCGTCGATCGCCGGCCACGCGAGGGCGTCGGGGCCGGACGCTGGATCGGTCGCCGCCGTGCCGCTGAGCTTGAGCAGCATGAAGTCCTTCGCCGCCAACGTCCAGCGCACCCGCCGCCGCAGTGACGGGGTGTCGGCGATCGCACACTCGCTGCGCCAGGCTATCGGCCGCAGGCGCGCCGGCGCCGCCGGCGCGTACGCTGCCGGCGGCATACCGGTAAGCATGGGTGTGAGCGCGCGGCCGGCTGCATCGCAGAGCACGGTGGCGCCGCCGCGGCCGGAAAGCGCAAGCGCGGCCACACGCTCCGGCTGCACGCCGTTCAGCGTCCTTCGTGCGGCCGCAAGCGAAGTTCGCCACCAACCTGCTGCCTGCGCGCCCTTCAGCAGACGCCGCGTCCCGGAGATCACGCGACCATCCGCGGTAACCAGCGCCGTCTTCACCGCGGTGGTGCCCAGGTCGATGGCGAGCACCAGCGGCTCGCCTTCCCCGCGGGCAGCCGTGCCTCGGCCGTGCTCAGAAGTGATCGGCACAGAACGGGCGATAGGCTGTGCTGAGCAGGCGATCGGCGCCCGCCAGCGCGTCCGGGTCCGGGCAGTCGAGCCGGCCCATGCGCCAGGCCTCGGTCGCGCTGAGCTGGCCGAAGAGCAGCATGGAGAGCGTGTCGATCGGCGCGCTGAACAGTGCCGTCCCGCCGCCGCGGCGCACGCTCGCGTCCGCGCCGTCAACTTCGAGCGTCCAGGTGCCCTCGTTCCAGGGGCAGAGCGAGTCGGTGGCGGCGAAGCTCAAGCGGCCGCTGTGCTGATAGCCGCGGCCCGCAAAGGCGCGGTCGATGTCGATGATGCGGGCGAGGATGCCGTCGCGCGAGGCGGCGTGCAGCATGCGCGGCTCCAGCAGCAGGTGCGGCAACGGATCGTCGGCGGGTACATTCGGCCAGCTGATCTGGCGCACCAGGTCGAAGCGCGAGAGATGCTCCCAGCAGGCGCGGTAGGCGGCCGGGTTGAGCCAGCACAGGTCGCGCAGTTGCAGGCGCTGGCTCGGCCGGTTGCCGTCCGCCGGGCCCTGTGCCGTGGCGTAGACGACGTAGCCTTGCGGTACGCCGCGCTCCTCGTACAGCACGACGGAGACGGTTTCTCCCTCGGCGGGCGGGCCGAGGGCGCTGACCTGCCACATCGCCGCGCCGCGGTGCAGGTAGGCCGTGCGCTGTTCGCGGAAGCGGCGGTACACGTCAATCAGCGTGGGCAGCTCGGCAGGCGATGACTCGCGCAGCTCGCCAGGAATCTCACTCGGCCGGGTGAACTGCAGGTAGCGCGGTTCAATCGCGTAGCTGTGGTGCGTGGTCACGATCGCGTAGCCGTAGCGCTGGTAGATCGCGGCCAGCGAAGCGTAGAGTGCCGCGACCGGCTCGCCCTGCTCATGGCGGCGGCGGAAGTCCGTCTCCATGATCGCGCGCAGGTTGCCGCGCCGGCGATGGGTCGGGTGCGTGCTCACGGTGGTGACGCCGGCGACCTTCATCGGTTTGCCGTTCATGCGCATCGTGAACGGCCAGGCGGCGTAGGCCGTGGCGAGTTGATCGTTCTCGAAGGCGCACAGCGTCCACTCGGGGCGCAGCGCGGCGAACTGCTGCGCCGGCAAGGCGAGCGAGAGGCTGACGACCTGGGCGAGGCGCGGCATCTCGTCGGGCGTGGCCGGGCGGATCTCGGTGGTCGCGGTGGTGGCGGGCATCAGAGGTCTCCCGTGCAGTTGAACTCGGGTACGCCGAACGGCCAGCGCTCGGGCGCCGCCGCGCGTGGGCGCACGCCGCTGGCGCAGGCTGGGTGGTAGACCAGGCCGTGATAGACGAGCGCCGCGGCCAGCGCCACGTCGGCGCCGCACTCGGCACAACGGTCGGGTGCGGGCTCCGCCCGTTTGGCTGGCGAGGGCTCGGGCATTGCGTGCTACACTCCACCCGGCGCCTGCCGCGCCGCCTGCGCGGGTCGCCGGAGCGGGAAGATGGCCTACAACACGATACTGCACGAACGGATCGGCAGTCACATCCATCGCATCACCCTGAACCGCCCGGAGCGGCTCAACGCCATGACGCCCGAGCTGCAACTCGAGGTGCTCGACGCCTGCCGCGCGATCGATGCCGACACGGAGGCGCGCTGCCTGATCGTCACCGGCGCCGGACGCGCCTTCTGCGCGGGCGCGGACGTCGGCAACATGGCGGCGCGCCAGGGCGATGCGGCCGGCGGCGAGCCGCGCGCCCAAAGCCTCGAAGCGAGCCGCCAGAGCCTGCGCCGTCACGGCCAGGCGATGATGCACGCCATTTACCGCCTGGAGATCCCGACGATCGCCATGGTGAACGGCGTGGCCGTCGGCGCCGGCTTCGACCTGGTCTGCGCCACCGACCTGGCACTCGCCTCCAGCGAAGCCCGCTTCATGATCGCCTACATGCGCCGGGCGCTGATCCCCGATCTGGGCGGCATGTGGTTGATTCCGCGCATGATCGGCCGCCGGCTGACAGCAGAGATGCTGTACACCGCTCGCTTCGTCTCTGCCCAGGAGTTGCTGCAGTCCGGCGGGCTGAACGCGGTCCATCCGGCCGAGGAGCTGGAAGCGAAGACGCTGGCGCTTGCCGAGGAGATCGCGGCGGCGGCGCCGATCAGCAACAAGGTCGCCAAGATGAGCT
>Ga0070730_10000450_pt1 | contig 48327 bp, 57 predicted proteins | sample Coa_R1_3_FD_66447 | JGI IMG/M metagenome (GOLD analysis project Ga0070730, IMG submission 66447) | Surface soil microbial communities from Centralia Pennsylvania, which are recovering from an underground coalmine fire - Coalmine... | ecosystem: Environmental > Terrestrial > Soil > Unclassified ...
AAAAAATTAAAAAAGCTTGTTGAAAAAATTCAGCCCGATGTGATTTATCATTTTGCAGCACGCGGAGCGTACCCAACCCAAAATGATGCCCAAGAAATTTTACAGACAAATATTTTAGGGACATGGAATCTGTTGGCAGTGACGAGTGAAGTTCCCTACCAACTTTTTGTGAACACGGGGTCGTCTTCTGAGTATGGTTTTAAGACTGAGCCGATGCGCGAAAGTGATTTATTGGAACCAGCAAGTTACTATGCTGTAGCAAAGTCAGCGAGCACATTGTTATGTCAATACGAGGCGATTTCGAAACAGAAACCAGTTGTCACTCTGCGACTATTTTCGGTATATGGACCCTACGAAGAACCCTCACGTTTCGTTCCCACTTTAATGAAAAAACTGTATACTCACGAAACGCTGCAGCTCGTGGCGCCAGAAACGGCGCGGGATTTTATCTATATCGACGACTTAGTTGATTTCTATCTAGATCTAGAAAAGTTACAACAACAAGGCGGCAAGTACTTCAATTTAGGAACTGGACAACAATCAACAATCAAAGACGTTGTGGAAACTGCACAAAAAGTGAGTGGCCAAAAAGCAAAGTGTGAGTGGGGGAAAATGGAGGCGCGACAGTGGGATACGGCGTGTTGGGTGGCAGATGCTACGTTGACTAAAAAAACGTTTGGTTGGAAACCGAAGTTTTCACTAGAAAAAGGATTGTACGCAACGTGGGATTGGTACATAAAACATAGAGAACTGTATGCGTAAATTGACATCATTACAAAAACACTTGCGACGCCAAATTATTGAAGTCAGCCACAAGAAACGACTCTCACATTTGGGATCGTGCTTTACTTCCGTTGACATCATTGAAGCCGTGTACCAAGTGAAGAAAAAGAATGATGTGTTTGTGTTGTCAAGCGGGCATGCGGGTGTCGCGTGGTATGTCGTGTTGCACAAACGCGGAATTATTTCCGAAAAAACTTTACAGAAACTCTACATTCATCCTGACCGAAATGAGAGTCAGGGTATTTCAGTTTCTACGGGAAGCTTAGGTCAGGGTTTGCCAATTGCAGTGGGTTTGGCGCTCGCTCATCGCTCGCGCCACATCTACTGCCTCATCTCCGACGGCGAATGTGCAGAAGGCAGCATTTGGGAGGCACTGCACTTGACTCACCAACTGAAACTTGTTAACTTACACATCTTGCTGAATGCAAACGGTTGGGGCGCTTATGACCCAGTTGACCACGATCACCTTGAACAGCGCTTGCGTGCAACCGGTTTGCGAGTAGTGAAAAAGAATGGCCATGATTTAGACGGATTAATCAAGACTTTTCGCAGAAGCGTGAAAGCGCCGACCATTGTCATTGCAGAAACAACTGTTAGCCAATTGCCTTTTTTACAAGGTCAAGACGCTCACTACCACGTCATGACTGAAGAGGAGTATCGCACTGCCCTGACTTTACTTGCGTGAATTATGCGTCCTCAAAAAAAGAATTTGAAAACTTCCCCACCACTGAATATGCGTGCGCACTTCGCGCAAGTTCTCGAAAAAGAAATGCGGCACAACTCTAAAATTTGGATTGTAACCGGCGATTTGGGGTATAAATTGTGGGACAACGTCCGGCTCAAATACCCCGATCGTTTTATTAATGTGGGCGCCGCGGAGCAAGCAATGGTGGGCGTTGGCGTGGGTCTCGCACTCAGTGGCCAAATTCCTTTTCTGTACTCTATTACACCTTTTTTGTTGTATCGCCCATTTGAAACATTGCGTAATTACGTTCACTATGAAAAAATCCCAGTGAAGTTAATCGGTTCTGGCCGTGACCGCGATTATGCAACTGAAGGCATTTCGCACTGGGCCGAGGAGGATCGAGAACTGATGAAGTTACTGCCAAATATCCAGGCATATTGGCCAAATTCTTTTGCAGAAGTCACAAAGTTAATAACCAAAATGGTTAAACAGCCGAAACCCTTTTATGTGAATTTGCGAAAGTAAAAAAATGAAAAACATTACCAAAAAACTGAGCTTCATCATTGCGTGTTATAAAGATGAGCAAGCTATTCCGTTTATGTACGAGCGCCTCACCAAAATGGCGCAGAAGCTCAAAATCAATTACGAAATTCTTTTTGTAAACGACGGCAGTCCCGACAGCTCTGAAAAAGTTATCACCGATTTAGTCAAAAAAGATAAACACGTTATTGGCATTAATCACTCACGCAACTTTAGTTCCCAAATGGCATTTACGAGTGGCATGGATTTGGCCACTGGCGACGCGGTCGTTTTGCTGGATGGCGATCTACAAGACCCGCCAGAAATCATTCCGCTTTTTTACGATAAATGGCGAGAAGGGTATGACGTCGTGTACGGTGTGCGGGTAAAGCGCGAAGCACCGTTCCTTATGCAAATTGCCTACAAACTTTTTTACCGGTTATTTCGTAAATTGTCATATATAAAAATTCCGGTTGATGCTGGCGACTTTTCGCTCATCGACCGTAAAGTTGTGGAAGTAATGAAGCAGCTGCCTGAGCGCGATCGCTTCGTGCGCGGCTTGCGTGCGTGGGTTGGTTTCCGTCAAGTTGGCGTGCCGTATGTGCGTGCAGAGCGTCTGTTTGGTGTGACGACCAATAATTTAATCAAAAATTTTCAATGGGCCACTAAGGGCATTTTTTCTTTTTCGTACGCGCCGCTGCAAATGATGACGTTGCTTTCGTTAGGCGTTTTTTTCTTGTCTTTGTTGGGAATTTGTTGGCAGATTGCACTGCGGATTTTATATCCCAGTTTTGTGCCACCCGGAGTGAGTACGCTCTTAATTGTGATTTTATTTTTAGGTGCCATTCAGTTGTTGGGCATCAGCGTGTTGGGCGAGTACCTCGCCAAAATTTTTGAAGAAGTGAAGCGGCGGCCAATGTATGTTCGCAAGAGTATTGTGAAACAGAACCGCAGTACTCGTTAAGAAACATCGTATTACTCTGTCAGCGAATCAGTCGTGTTTTGTTTTGTAAGATCTTCAAGAATCTCTTCTAAAAAATCAGCCGCGGCACGGTTGTAGTGATTGGCCATATGAATAAAAATGACCTCGAAAACTCTTCGCTGATCCATCTCTCGCCTTTTTGCCCTTTCCCAAAAACGAGTGACTACAGTTTTCATGTCGTCGTGTATAAGCATTGGAACTTCTCGATCAACTTCTTTTCCTAAATGAAACATTGCTTCTGCATCAGAGAACACTGAACACAAAAGTTCGAGTTGTTCTTGAGTGGGGTTGAAGTCATTATCTTCAGCAACTTGAGAAAAAAGCGCCGTAAATTGAGCGAGATATGCGGGTTCATACTTGATATCAGCATCCCATTCATCTGGATTTGACTCTGAAGAAGTTTCTTGAGCTTCCATAAATGCATTAGCTGCTTTATCGATAAGTCTTTCGGCGGACACCCCAGGAATTCCTCTTAGTGACTCGATTGCAAATCGTAAATCGTGACGAATACCATTAATCGCCTTTTCTCTCTCCAAGTCGGTGGATACCATATGGTCTCCTTATCTACGAGCAGGCGTTATTGAAGGGTATCTTAACAGACTAGTTACCGAATATCAAAGTCGAGACTCGGTATATAATTCCGTCAACAATTCATGAAAAAATTTCCCTTTCTTCTCTTTCTCATCTTTCTCTCCATCTTCCCCCTCCTCAGCATTTGGCGCACGGGCATTTATCAAAGCGGAGATATGGGCACACACGTCATGTTTCTTATTTCGTTTTACCACTCTTTGCAGCAGGGGATTTTTTTTCCGCGGTGGAGTGCTGAATTTTGCGCCGGTTTTGGGTACCCGCACATGCAGTTTTTCTATCAGCTGCCATACTACATCGCTTCGCTTTTTCACTTCGTGGGTTTTGGTTTTATCGATAGTATTAAGTTGTTGATGTGTGTTTCTTTTTTGGGTGCGGCAGCCACAATGTTTTGGTGGCTGAAAACTGAGTTTGGCGAAAGAGCTGCGTTTGTTGGGGCGTTGTTTTACGCGTTCGCACCGTACCAACTTATTGATTTACACTTTAATGTGGCATTGGGTGAAAGCCTCGCATTTGTATTTGTTCCTTTACTATTTTTGTGCGTAAAAAAGCTTGGTACATCGAGTAAAAAAGTTATTTGGTTTGGTGGATTTGTAGCCATTCTAGTAGCGCTGATTTTAACTCATCCGGTCGCTCCGCTGATTTCTTTGCCTTTTGTTGTTGCATACTCTTTTGTGCTTCAGAAAAAATTTGATCTCAAAAAAACTTTCGTCATTTTCGCCGCGATTACTTTTTCCCTATTACTCACGTGCTACCACTGGCTCCCCATTCTTGCTGAAGGTCAGCTCATTCAACAATCACAACTCCAAGTAGTTTCATTTCCACAATGGTGGGAATTTTTCTTTGCACCGTGGAAGTTTGGTTTTTTATTTCAGGGACATCACGGCGAAGTGAGTCCTCTGATTGGTTATGCTCAACTCATACTGTTTGCGATTGGCGTTGCAATGAACTTTCGCAGTAAACTGAAAAAAAATGACCGCTTGTTGCTGCGCTTTTTCCTCATCTCCGTTGTGTTGCTTTTTCTGTTCATGCAGTCTTTTACAAAATCATTCTGGCTCACAACCCCAATTCTCAATAACTTCCAAACCTCTCGTCGACTGGTATTTATGATTATTATTTTGAATGCCGGCATTGCCGCAATTGTCACCAAAAATTTACGCACCACAAAATTTACCAAGTATTTTTTAATCACCATTTGCACTTTTGCATACCTTTCCACAATTCTCAATTGGGGCAGTCGCGCAATGATTCGTGACGTCACGGACCATATCGTGACACTCCAAATTCCCACACGTTGTGACCGAGTTGCGCTACCTATTTGGGTAAAACAAACAGAAGTTGCCACAATGGGTCTATCTCGTTTCCAAGATTTAGAAGTTTTGCAAGGGGCAGCTAATTTTGTAGAACTGCCGCGCACATTCATTCGTCACGAATATGTCGTCAATGCGAAAACTGATGCGACATTCAAAGAAAATACAACCTACTTCCCTAGTTGGGTTTTATTCGTCAACGGTAAGCGACAAAAAATTGATTACCAAAACCCTTCTGCACCTGGAATTATAACCATCTTATTAAAACCTGGTTTATATTCTTTAACCCTTGAGTATCGCGAGACGCCGATTGAAGCTGTAGCGAAATGGGTGAGTCTCACCACTCTCGGACTAACCTTTTTATCGCCACTCATCATTCATTTCCACCCAGACCTCGTTTAAGCCAACGCTGCAATCTTGCTTCGATCTCTCTCTTTTTTTCATCACTTATCTTTAGGTCACGAGTTTCTTCCTGATTTTGAGGGGGAACTGATTGACTAGACATTTCTTTTAGTCTCAACATCATGGCCGCAAAAGATTGGTCGAAGTTTTCAATATCTGAACGAAGTCGTTCTATGAGGTCCGGCCTTTTTCTCTTGAGTTTTTTCAGCTCATCATGAAGTGTTTCAATATTTCGAATAAGAGGCATGTTTTCCAGTAGGATCTTTAACGCGGGAACCATTTCCGGATGTTCTCCAAGTATTACTTCAAATCTCATAAGATTCCCCCGCATCAATGTAGCATCGAGAATTAATGAACCAAGATCGGCATTCTGACTTAGAGAATTTAATGCTTCTAAGACCTGCGTAAGCTCTTGATACTCAACTGTTTGCTCTATCTTGTCGGTTAGATGACCTTGTTGGAGTCTCTTATATTTTTCTAGAGCGGCAATTGTGCGATGAATTAAACCAAATACATCTTCTTCATCTACAGGCGACTGCACATCTGCAACCTCTGAGTCTCGAGCCTCAACGAATGCTTTAATTTTTCGTAGATTTTGAATAATGTCAGGCGGATAGTGTCCTCTTAGTTGATCAATGTTGAGTTCTTCTTTTCTCATATACCCTTTCTTTCTCTTGAGACCAAGAAATATACTCCAAGATTAGAAAGAGTCAAGGAAAATACCGAGAAAGCTGATAGAAAGACTAAGCCTACACAATCTCATGTGTAATTTTCACAACCTGGAAACATTCCGCAAACTGCCCGCGGTGGGTCATGATGGCACGGTAGTGGTTGAGGCTTTTGACGGCTTCATCGTACTGGAGCTCGGCGAGTTGCGAACGGTGTTCACTAAGTGCACGAATTTTTTGATCGATTTCGTCAGAAATATCAACAACCAACTGAGGATCTCCCATCGGCGTCCATACTTCATAGCCGTAGATATTTTTTACCGTCCATGGTTCCTTACCACACTCTGGAAAAGAGTTTCCGCCAGCCCGAATAACTGCCTGTGTTACGAGCTGGAACGTTACTAGGTGGTCAATATGTAGATCTTTCTCGTGATGTAAATAAATCGTATCCGGCATGCATTTACGGATGAGGCTCGTCATTTCCTTGAGTGTTTCCGGGTTATATTCCAAGTAACCATCCGGCCAACCGAAAAATTGAAGGTGATCTTTTGGCACACCCAGCACAGCAGCAGCGGCTGTTGCTTCAGCCACCCGCAGAGTAGCTAACTCGGCTGGTGCAATTTTTAAACTCCCAGCCTCTCCACTAGTAATGTAAACAATCCGCACTTCATCGCCGCTCTTGACATGCTGAATGATTGTACCGCCGCAACCAATGACGTCATCATCTGGATGTGGTGCGAAAACGAGAATTTTTTGCGTACTCATATCTCACTTCCTTTCACATTAAAATCTTTTTCCTCTACGTGTTGATTATGAATCGTCAGCAAAACACCTGATGTTGGAAAATCAAGCAAGTCGTCAAACTCAAACTCGCCTTTCACTAAAAAATTTTTTAGGCCACCGATGACGGCGCCGTGCGTACAAATCGCAATGTGTTGCGCTGGTAATTTTTCAATCTCATCCAAAAAACGTTTTACACGATCGTAAAATTCAGGAAACTGTTCGACATAAAATTCGTTTAAGCGCGCGTCAGGAGTAAATTCCTTTCCTAAAACTTCGCCCACAATCTGTGCAGTTTGTACACACCGCAAAATTTCCGATGAATAGCACGCATCTACGGGTTTCGTTTTTAAGTATTGTGCCAAACGTTTGATTGGCGGTTTTGCTTCCAACAAAATTTCAGCGGTTAAAATTCGGTCACCATATGCTTCACCCAACTGAAGTGCCCGCGCGTGGCGAAAGATGTAAAAGGTCTTCATAAACTTCCCCCACTTTACCCGCGATGGTGGACCAATTCAAGTCTTGAACTTTTTCGTAAATTTCCGCAGCGACCTCGGCATGTTTTCGTTTATCCTGCAGGACATGTTCTATCTGCGAGGCAAGCAACAATGGGTTGTTCACCGTTGTCAAAAACGCTTTGTGTTTTTCATCCAAAAGCGCTGAGACGCCGGCCACATTTGTCGTGATCACCGGCACACCACACGCCATCGCTTCAACGGCGGCCATCCCAAAGGACTCATAGTGCGACGGCATCACAACAACTTCTGCTGCGTTGTAATAATATGGCAATTCATGTTGCGGCCGCTGCCCCACAAATTTTACTACACCAGGAATTTTTAAAACTTCGCGCAGTTGTTCTAATTTTTGCAACTCGGCAGACCAATACTCAACTTTCTGTGAGATGTCACCGCCCACGATCCACAAACAGATTTGTTCTTGGGGATGTTTTTGTGTCAAAATTTTCATCGCGTAAATGAGACCATCAATACCTTTCAGCGGTTCAATGCGACCCACAAAAAGAATGATTTTGTGGTTGGGATCTGCATGAATATACCGTTTGGCAAGTTGGCGGTTGAGGGGACGAAAAACTTCAGTATCTACTCCTGGAGGAATAACCGCCACTTTTGTCGGCGACACTTCGTATAAATATTCAAGGTACCGCAACTCACTTTCGCTCGGAGCAATAATTTTTTGCGCACGTTTCGTGAGTAACATTTCTGCATTAATCCTCACCATGTCTTCTTTTTCTAACTCCGTGCGCGCAACAAGGTTTTTCATCAATGCCAATGTATGAAACGTCATTACTAACGGTGGCACAAACTTTTTTTGAGAGCGTAATCGCTCTTGAATTTCCAAACCTACTAAACCTGACAAGTAATAATGACAGTGTAAAATATCGTACTGGGTTTTTTCACTCGCCACGAACTTTTCATAGTTGTCTATAAACTCTGGCAAGAATTGTCCTAACTCTTTTTTAGGAATCGTTTTCGGTGGCCCAGCAAGTACATGCATGAGTCGTAAATTTGGCGCAACATGCACGATAGGCGGATTATCAAGATCTTGGCACCTCGTAAAAATATCAACCTGAAAGCCTTGCTGCGCTAATTCTTGCGCCAGTGCCAAGACATAGACATTCATGCCACCAGTTTCTTTTCCCTCTTCAGAGGCAAGCGGACATGTGTGGTATGAAACCATGGCAATGCGCTTCGGTGTACCTTGCGCTGTAGTTGGAGATTCATCCATAAATCAATTTACTGCCAAATCAAACGTCGGCAACTGATTATAGTTCCCATCTTGCTGGACTTTCAACATGGTCTGATACTTCATGTTATGTTCTAGGTCACCTTTAGGAATATTAATGCCGAAACGCGAGTCTTGGTTTGCGTTGGTAAAGTATTCTTTGTGGCAGGAAGGTGCGGGGGCAATGCAATCGAAACTCAGTGTTACTTTTGCGCCCACATCCGCGATGCCGTAAAAAGTTGGACCTGTTGCTGAAGTTGTGTATTCATCTTTCATTTGATCCAGCGCATAAGTAGACATTGTCGGTAAGTGCTGCACACCGGAGATGCTCAGTACAGCTAACGGAAAACGGTCAGTGCTGTGTAACACTTCATACTCTCCTACCCGTAAAGTTTGGATTGGACTATCTTCATAGTGGCCTTGCTTGTCAATCGAACTCACCTTCCACTTGAAAACACCCATCATTCCTTGCGAAGTCGGATCTTTTGCATGCACTTGAATGTGAGAGCTGCCCTCTGTGTATTTGGCAATAAAATTTGCAGTTTCGTATGTGCCATTATCAGAAGACACATCTCCATCAGGTTGCCAGCTCACTCTATCCGGATTGTCTTTTGCACTTGCAAAGTCTATCGGGATAAAATCGAGGTACACTTGCCACTCGCTCCCATCGGGCTGGATTTGAATTTGGAAGTTTTCCAAATTTTGCCGCAGCGTGGAGGTTTGTTTATTCACCGCGAAGTCAAATGTTGGTAATTTGCTGTCCGTATATGCATTGTCCGTTGGACTATTAATGTGGAATGGTTGAAAGTAAAACAGGCTGTCAGCAATATCGGCGTTTTGGTTCACTGATTTGACGCTCACCGTGAAACCGTCATTTTTATTGTTGTTTGCTTTTTGGTCAAAGTCAAAATGGAAACGTTCCGACTGCTCATCAAACGTTCCATCGTCCGCAACGGCATCGGTTTGGGGCCCACCATTGACTGAATAATAAACGTGCGTAATCGTTTGGTTGAGGTCGTCAGTATACGCAAGACCCGTCATGTGCGATAAGCCATTTGGGCCGTTTGTGACTACGTTATCCAACTCAGTAAACGGCTGATCTGGCACACTTGTGAAAATCAAAATGCGATTATTGTCTTTATCACCCACAAACAACTGATTATTTATAAATGCCAGACCAGTAGGATTACTGAACACATTTTTATCAAGACCGGGATCATTGGGAAAACCACTTTCAAAATCACCCTGACCGAGGACCATATCAGCTGGTTGATTGTTGACGGTTGGAATTGAGTTCCAAATTAGGACGCGATTGTTTTGTTGGTCAGAAACATACATTTTCTGGCCATCTAAGAAAACTTGCTCAGGAAAACCGACCGTAGTAATTTTTGGCAATGCATTTGGTGGATCAATGCTTGTACTGGTAAAGTCACTTTGGCCAATCACAAGATCAGCTGGCGCGCCACTCGTAGTTGGAATGGTATTCCAAATCAACACGCGGTGGTTTTCGGTATCAGCGACAACAAGTTTGTTTCCATCGGTTGCAGCAGAGTGAGGACTGTTTAACCGCGTTTTGCCGCTGCCTGTACTATCGTCTGTAAAACTAGAGTTTCCGATAACGACGTTTGCTGCCGCTCCATTACTCGTCGGAATTTTGTTGTAAATGAGGACACGAGAGTTCTGAGTATCAACAACAAACAACTTATTTTTATTTGTGAATGCGCGGTAGGGCGTATCGAAACCATCACTCGCCACAGCCGGATCTGTTGAGTTTAAGTCAGTTTGCCCAACTACTAGATCCGGGCAAGCGCCATTTGCGGTGGGAATTTTATTGTAAATGAGGACACGGTTGTTACCAGTGTCGGTGACAAAAAGGTGAGTGCCGTCTGTGGTCACATCACCTTCGTCCACATCACTACTTTGGTCATTCAAAAAATTAAAACTGCATGAAGTCGCTAAACCGCCGCTACTCGTGGACATGTTTGGCTGGCCTAACACAACATCCGCCGCCGGATTATTTGCCGTAGGGATTTTGTTATAGATGAGGACACGGTTGTTACCAGTGTCGGTGACAAAAAGTTTGTTATTAAAAACGGAAACTGTTGAAGGCGCTGTGAGCGCTTGGCTCGTTACTCCAGAACTGTTGTGCACAAAGTCGCTTTGACCAACCACCAACGATGCGTCCATGCCATCTGAGTATGCTTGTGCGAGTTGAGTCGACAAACAGAACACACTGAGTGCGACGAAAAAGACGATAATGTGTTGATATATTTTTCCCATCATAAACTAAAGATGCGATAGCACCCCAATTTATTATGGGCAGGGAAAAAGGAAATAGCAACCAGACAAAAAAGAGGAAGTGTGCGAAAAATCCGCACGAAAAAAATTCGGGCGGATTTCTATAAATAATCAGACAAAAACTTTTGTCTTTTCAATTATTTTCCCTTGCGTTTCGTAACTCCGAGTTTTGGAACGACGACTGGACTTTTTTTGGGAGGCAATGGGATGGTTTGAATCTTCTTCGCTAAAGTAGAAGAAGATTTTGGTGCAGGTTTCGTTGCCATATATTCAGTCACCCCCTCTCAAAAATTTTTATAATTTCAGCGTGATCTCAGTGTATAGAGATTGAAACAGTTGTACAAGATCCCAAAATCTTCTATAGTTTTATTACTATACAAAGGAGCAGTATGTTCAAAGCCTACCAGAAGTACTACAAAAATGCTGTCAGTTATTTCAGCAAACATGTAGAGGTCAACTCTATTGTTCACGCTCTCGGTGGAATTGGCATTGGTATTATTGTGGCAATGCCACTCGCCAAACCGCATCCAGTCCGCTGGGGTTTGATCTTCATTGCTCTAAGTATTGTGGGTCACGTATATGCAATGATGTCGGGAAAGAAAAAATAAGTTCAGGGCCTGTTATCCAAACTTTTCCACAACGCCAAACTTCCGTAACTGCGATATGGTGACCATGGGGTAATAATTTTTTCTGCTATATGAGAGTCGAATTTTTCCGGCAAGTTGTAGAGTTTTTGCAAACCTTTTTTAAGACCCAAATCTCCAAACGAAAAAACATCTTCACGACCCAATGTAAAAATCAAAAACATTTCTGCGGTCCAGTTGCCAATACCCTTTATTTTGGTGAGTTCTGTTATGACTTCCTCATCACTGAAACTTGGCAATAACTCCCATCGTACTTCTTTGTTTTGTGTTTTGAGCGCTAAGTCTTTCACATACTTTACCTTTGCCCATGACATCCCGATATCCCGTAGTTGTTGGTCAGGAATTTTGAGAATCTTTTTTGCCGTGGGAGTCTGTTTCGGAAAAAGTTTGAGGAAACGGCCGTGGATAACATCCGCAACTTTTCCTGAAAGTTGTTGGCCAATGATTTCACGGGTTAAGTGGGCAAAGTACGTGTTGGAATCAAGATTTGGTTGCAACATCTCTAACTCATATTTTGATAGAACTCCCGCAATGATTGGGTCGATTTTTACAAAATGTTCATAAATATTTTTGCGAATTGGCATATTATTTTTCCCGTAAGAAATCGTTTAGTTTCGTGTATAGAAAAAGCAGGAGTTGATTTGGGTGACGTAAACATTCAAGTTTTGTTTTTTTACAGTCGGCAACAAACGTCATTTTTTTCAGTGCTGTTGAGACACTTCCAACTGTTAAAATTGGTTGGAATGTTCTTGGATATTTACTTGATATATCAATGTAATATTCACCACGTGCAGTTTCTGGTTGGTGAATATCTACCTTGTCGAGCGTACCGTCGTTGCTCGTAAGGGAGAGATTCTGTGGCGTCACAATTGGTCGGTCTTGGGCATCTTTTAAGAAAGTGACGATCCGAATTGGATTCTGACCAGCAATCGCAAATGGATTGCTATACACAAAAACAGAGTGGCTAAAACTCACTGGCGCTTCGACATTTTCGGGGAACATATACTCCGGGAAAATTCTGGTAAATCTTTCCATCGTGGCATTCGGCAACAACGTTGGCGTCATTTGTATAGTCTGCGCGGAGCTTGTTGCTTGTAAGTCAGCAAACTTGTCCGATATCAAAAAATTATGCCAGTTATCAAGTGGTTGATAATGTTTTTGCGTTTGCAAATCTGCGGGTTGAAATAAATAAAAAATGATTTTTTCCGGCGTAAACTCAGCAACAAAATTTGTGCGTGCAGCTGAAACATACTGCAACTGTACATCCCCATTAGCGACATGTATTTTGGGTGCAAAACGAGGGTCTTTCTGCGATAGTTCAAAACCGGTGGGTTCAATTTCGGTTTCATTAAAAACTGACGTAAATTGTGGCGTGACTGGCGGATTTTTTTGGAAAAGATTGCGGAAAAACGTAATGATTTTTGCTGGCCAACTTTTTTCTTGTATGAACGGAGTATTGTACCGCGACGCGTCAAACCAAAACGGCGCTATCCAGTACGCATTCAAGGAGGCTGGTGACGTTGCAGTATATGGGTCATGCAACGCATCACTATATAAACGCAAGTCATCCAGCCACACATGCGTGCCTTTCATGAAAACGCGCGCACGATAGTGAGACGTCGTTATCCAATACGCATGCAAATCCTTTTCATCGCGATAAAAAACTGAAACGGTATTTTGTTTGGAGTTGAATGCGTCGTTATTTGAAAGATTTTTTGACAAAACGACAGTAACTTGTGGATATCTTTGCGTATATTCATGAATACTTTCCAGCTGCTTGAAAAATTCTTTTTGCGCATCGTCCGGCATGGAATTTTCCAAACCAACTACCGCAAAACCTTTTGGCAGCTGTTGCTCCAAAGCCGTTTTGAGGAGCGTTTGAAAATATGAAATGTCAAAATTATTTCGCAGATAATCATTTGGCTGCGATGTAAAAATACTACGCGCATCACCATAAGTATAAATCGGGTCGGTAATTGTTTGGCGCAACAGCAACACTGGCAGTGCGCTTATTGGTGATTGAGCAGGAATCAAAGGCCACCCAGTACTAGGCAAGTACGGCACGTTGACCGGCCCACCATACAGCGTGTAACTATCCGTACCCCACTGCTCGCGCGTGAGCTCGTGCACTTTGACACGATATTTTTGTGAGAGATATTGTAGTGACGGCGCATCTATCATCCATGCCACAGTCGTTGTTGGATAGTAACCAAAATTTTTGGAAAAAGCTGTAAAAATTGTGTCAATAATTTTGCGTCGGTCTTGTGGCGAGTAACCCAACAAATACGCATTCTTTGCTTTGTACCACCGGTCGCTTGGACCACTATACGGAACTCCAGCATCTTTTGCTAACTGCGGCGTGACTTCCAAAAAAATCGCGAGTTCAATGGGTATTTTATATTGTTGTAAAAAAATGTCGCGGAATTGTGGGTCGAGGATGGCGTCGTACCGCAATGCAAACGTCGCCGGCAATTGGAGTTTTTGCAAGTAATCAATTTGTTTTTGTGTTGCAGCCAACGAACCAGGACTACAACACTGCGTGCCACGAACTTGATTAATAATGACGATGGAACTTTGCGGTGTTTGACCAGAATCTGCATACACCTGAGCTACCGAAGAAAAAAGCATCACAAACAAGACGAGAACACACACGAAAAAGTTTTTAGTGCAAAACATATTGACCACTGCATTATAATGGATAAATGAACTCTCCCCAATCCTCTTCACTGCAAACTGCTGCATTCGCTGGCGGCTGTTTTTGGTGCACCGAAGCTGTTTTTGAACGGCTCAAAGGAGTCATTAAAGTCGTATCCGGTTATGCTGGCGGCCAAAAAGCTAAACCCACTTACGAGGAAGTATCGAGTGGTTCGACACAACACGCCGAAGCGGTTCAAGTCACTTTCGATCCAAGTATTATTACTTACTCACAACTCCTCGAAGTTTTTTGGGCCGTTCACGATCCGACTACGCTAAACCGACAAGGCGCTGATGTCGGTACCCAATATCGTTCCGCCATTTTTTACGAAAACGAAGAACAACAAAAACTTGCGCTTGCTTCCAAAGCAGAACATGAAAAAAGTGGTGAGTACCACTCCAAAATTGTCACTGAAATTGTGCCATTTACCAATTTTTATACCGCCGAAGAGTATCACCAGAATTACTACGACCAACATCCAGAAAATCCATATTGTTCCGTGGTCATCGACCCCAAAGTGCAAAAATTACTGAGTAAATTTGGCGATTTGGTCAAGGATGAGTACCGCTAGTTCTTCCGCATCATATCTAAAACGAACGCGACGACCATCAAAGCCAAACCAAGCCAAGGCATGTTCAATGAAGGAATGATCGACGCTAAAAACAGGCCTAAGCCCAAACCAAAAAGACTGTGCATCATCACATGTGGTGTCATGCATGACTTCATTTTTTCGTCCATGCTCATTTTTTTCATACGGTTCCTTTCCAACTCGACCTTTAAATACTAATGAATTTCATTGTAGAACCTTTTCGTTGAGGTAGCAAAAGCGATGCAGCAAAAACGATATCATTTGATTGTGGATTTAGAACATGTTCCGGATAATGAAATGACCAATGTAGAAGGTTTGCGCGGATTTTTAAAAGACTTTCCACCAAAAATTGGGATGAGCGTTTTGAAAGGTCCGGAAATTGCAGAAGGCATTCCGGAAAATCCCGGTTTGTCTGGTTTTGTGATTATTGATTACTCACACATTTCCGTACATACATTTTCGAAATATGGTGAAGCATTAGTTGATGTGTTTTCATGCAAACCGTTTGACAAAGAAAAAACTGTTGATATCGTATTAGAGTATTTCAAAGTGAGTCGCGATAATGCGCGGGTGAAAGAAGTGTTTTGGGGATGAATTTACGAAATGATAATTTTCTTTTTTGCGAGTAATCGGCTTACAAATCCAGAAATTTTCATTTGAGATATTTTCCCGTTTCGCCAATCTACATCAACCTCAATCGGTAGGCCGGTTGGTTGTTGTACTGAAAGTTTTACCGAACCATTAACTCTCTGCGACTCAGCTGCGCCTACAGCACCGGTTCCTGAGCCACAAGCGGTTTCGTAAAAGAAACTGAGTTCATCAACCCATACGACTGGTTCGAGGAAAATTTTTCCATTTCGACGAGAAGTAAACATTACTCCCAATGCTGGTCTTTCCTGAATCAAATTTTTGAGTCCATTTTCTTCCAAAAATTGTGTTGCCAATAATTTGAGAACATTTTTCCGCAACTCTATTTCCGTTGGTAAATCGATAGGTGGTAAATTCGTGACAATGTGAGTAATACCTTGCAGTTCAATTATTTGAAATTTTTCTGTTTTGGAGATGAAAATGGAGTCGGATTGAAAAGGTATTTCTGCCCAACCTGTACGGAAACCATCACAACCCGCTTTCAGAAAAAGAACTCTGTCTTCTAGTTTAAATTGAAAAACACTTTCCGAAATTTTGCGATTTGATTTCAGATAAATGAGGTACGCACAACTTCTGAGGAAGTTTCCGCAAAACTCGCCACCGGCCATCATCACTGTTGGCGATTGCATATTGGAAAAATCCAAAAAACCAACTTGCTCAACATTTGGGTTGGCAGCCATAATTGCATCGTTAATCATTTTCCGCGTCTCTTTATTTTCGACAATTCCATATACAACTGCAGTATCGTTTCCACCTGGACGCAGAATCTCATATTGCATAGTTTTCGCCTCTTTTTTTTCTATAGTGATTTCTATTTCTTTTGTTGGCATGATTTTGCACATAAAAAAACTCCCGCTAGTGCGGGAGTGAGAGTTTTCAAAAATAATTATTTTTAGGACAAAAAACTGCTCCCGTACATATTGTGTAAGGAGTAATGGTGGGAGATGAAAGAAACGTTGCGATAAAATCGCATGTTGGAAGTATAGCGCATTTTTTTAATATGTCAACGTGTTAACACGTTAATATAATTATTATTTCAAATAGTGATCAAAAAAAGTCAATGACGCGCTCATCGCTGGCACAAACTCGTTGCCTCCAATGTTATGGTCAGAACCTTGGTAGGTATGCAGCTCGACAACTTTCCCGGCTTTCGTTAAACGATCTTTCAGCGACGTTGAAAAGTCCACCGGCACAACTGGATCATTTTCCTCGTGATGGAGTTGCATCGGCGCAGTTACATCACCCAAAAACTGCGTTGGATCGACCGAATTCCAGTAAGAAGGGTTTTGCGCCGGAGTGCCATATTGTTTCACTAAACTCATAAATTGGTTCGCCGCTTCGACATCGTTTCCCCTTAAAATTCCCGCCGCAATTCTTTTTTGCCACCATGCAAGCAGTTGGTCAGAAGATCCAACTGTCCCCGCCCAAATGACCGCAGCCTTGATGTCATGCGAAATCACCAAGTCATGCAACGTGATATTTCCACCCATGCTATGTGCCCATATTCCGATTTTTTGTGGATTAGCATCAGGATATTTTGCGATTGAAGCAATCGCATTCAAATCGTCATCAACATAACCGGTTGACGCATAAACTTGTTGCGGCTGACCTTCCGATTGTCCATTCCCACGATAGTCTGGCTTAAAAACAATATAGCCGTGGTTTGCAAAAACATTGACGTAGCGTGCATAACTAGAAACTGTATTGTATTGTGCCGGTGGAATATAGCCGTGGTTAAACACAATGACCGGCCACCCACCCGCTGGCTTTGAACCACGCGGCACCGTTAACAATGCATGTATTTTTAGTCCATCAGAGTTGTAAGAAGCGATATATTCAGTGAAGTTCGCCCCACTACTCACCGTTTTCTCAATAACAATATCACTACCCTGATAACTTTTTTTCCTCATCTCCGAAATGGCCAAAGGATTTTGCTGAATATTTTCAACAGGAATTGGAGCACTCTGCACTCCCTGCACAACACCACCACCAAAAATCCCAGAAAGTATTAAAAGAAGAAAAGCCAAGATATTTTTCTGCATTGTTTCTCTGTGTTTACTAGTCTGCACTTTTTCACTAGTATTATATTATAAGTATAGTATGTCTATTCACCACAGAGTGGCAACAAATCGGAAGAAAAGAGAGCGGTCGTTGGCTGAAGTAGCAACTGTTTGGTTGAGTTTATTGGCAGTGAGTGTTATCGCTGCTCTTATTTTTCTTTTTTTGTACCAGAAAAAACCGCGCTCGCTTGATTACGCAGCGCCTTCAACTTTGGCAACTCCTTCACCACTCACAAATTAATCACCCCATTGAGATCGTGCGAGATCAACTTTCGCACCTTTGAAGAACACACCTTCTGCAAGCAGCATTGCTTTTTTCGTTTTCAAACCTTCGCCGGCCGAGTAGCCAGTCAGGCTACCGTCTGAGGCAACCACACGATGACATGGTGTCTGTGGTGCATTTGGGTTTGTGCGCATGCACATGCCCACCGCACGCGCCGCCTTTGGTTGGCCTACCAAGCGCGCAATTTGCCCGTACGTCGCCACTTTCCCTTTAGGAATTTTGTCAGTGATTTGGTACACGCGTTCGCGAAAAGTCATAGATAACCCAAAGTATAGCGCATATACGAAAACTTGACTACACTTTTTGCTCTCGCGCCGTTTTCAATGCATTCGTCCACCAAAGCAGTTGTTCAACTGTGGTTTTTAAGCCGCCGATGTAGGCGTCAAAGTTGAGCTCGCCTTTGTCATTTGCAAGATCCCAATAATTCACAATGTGCACTGCGTAACGCACTGGTACCATTTGTAACTCAACTGCGATTTGTCTCAGTTGTTCCACTGAACGACCACCACCAGTTGACCCACCATAACTCACAAACGTAATCGCTTTCCTATTCCACTCGTGATACACGTAGTCGAAAGCATTTTTCAAAACTGCTGGAAAACTGTGATTATATTCTGGCGTCACAACTACAAAGCCATCAGCTTCGAGGATTTTTTTGCCCCATTTTGCCACGGCTTCATTTGGATACTCACCAATTTTTCTTTGCGAAGGAGTCTGTGCTTCACTCAAAAAGGGAAGTGGGAAATCACGCAGATCGAGTAACTCGACATCCATATCCTTACTTTGTTGCTGCATGTAGTCATTGACCCATTTGGCCACTTTGTCACCAGCACGTCCCTCACGAGTACTCCCCAAAATGATTTTGATTTTTGGCTTTTGCATATGTTTCACTCCTTTGTAATTGATCTTAAAATAGCACTATCACTTTACTTTGTAAAGTAGGTAGAGTTTAAAAAGCAAATCCATGTCGTATTTTTTGGTATGATTACAAGCATGAACTTTTCCACCAAGATACTCTGGCTTCTCTCTTTTTTCAACTTTGGCATTTTGCTAGTGTACATTCTTGGCCCCTCAATTGGTCTTAGCCTCACACAAATGACGCTTCTCAAGTTATTCATGATGCTCTTCCCAATTTTGATTTTATTTTTGCACGCAGTTGTCACAATTGGAGCCCGAAAAGGAATTGGTTTTATACTCTGGGCTTTCTTAGTTGGGTTTGTTGGTGAGGTGTGGGGCACACGATATGGCACAATCTTTGGCGGACGTTACATTTACCCAGTAACCCCGTTCACTACTATTACTCTTCTGGGCGTACCATTGATGGTCGTTTTTTACTGGGGGACACTCACTTACGCTGGGTATGCAACGACGAATGCGCTTTTGCTTTGGTTAAACAAAAGCAAAATTTTGTTGCAAAAAAATGGCGCGCGCTTTTTACCAATAATCATCGTGTGCGACGCACTGATTGTGCTTTCCGTTGATTTATTCATGGATCCAGTTGAAGTGAAAGAAGGCATGTGGACCTGGTTGAATAAAGGTGCCTATTTTGGTGTGCCGATTGGGAATTTTATCGGTTGGTTTTTCGTGGCGCTTTTTGCTTCTGGGACGTTCCGTGTTTTTGAGCATTATTTTTGCCAACCCTCAAAAAAGAAAATCGCGCGTGCCAAGCCATCTTTTCTCGACCAAACCATCAACCTCATTCCGGCATTTGGTTACGGATCTCTGTTGATCTATTTTGTCGCAACGGCTTTGCGCGCAAACCTGTTCGCCGTTGCTGCGATAGGCAGTGCATTCATGTTACCAGTCGTTTTACTTAACTGGGGATTGTTTTTGAGGTGGGCGAGAAACTATTTAACAGAAACAGGTTCTAGTTGAACCATTGGAATTTCCCGGGTTAAAACTGTCCCACGAGAAATTTCCCAAGTAACAATTTGGTCGTATTTTCCTTTCACCCTATCTTCTTCATTTTTATAGGTTTTGGCTATGACAAGTATGTGGTCTGGATCTGGAAGAAAAATCTTTTTGCCCTGCTCATCTTTTTCGTCAGTATTTACATTTTTTATCTCGCTTGCGTAACCCCCTATTTCTGGAATTCTCAATCCTTCTTCTCTCACCGTAATTGGATCACGACCCTCAAACTGCAAATCGTAACTTATATCTAAAATGTGATGCGGTCTTACACCAGAAATAATACATTTCAACCACAACCCGCCCGTGCTCGGGTTCCGACGGCAAAGTGGTTCTCTAGACGTTTCCTTAATGCTCAGTACTCTATTTGCATTTTTTCTCTCGGTCTCAAGATTTTCAATAACCTTATTGAGTTGCCCATGAATAAAGAGAAGACGCTCGTTCAAAATGGCCATCTGAACAGCAAATGGTGTATGGGTATTGAGATCCGGTGACAACATTTCATTCAGCAACGTTCTTAACTCGGTATTTATGTATGTTTCAGGGTTTGAGATGTTCTTTCGTGCACGCCTCTCTGTCAGTTGGTTGACTTTTCTAAATACTAATCCCTGAAAATCTTGTGAGGACTCAGTCAGTTCACTAAAAACCGCCAATTCATTGCGAATGCTATCCATCTCATGAATATTTTGTTGAAATAATCGTATTGCCCCAATCAGCATGCCTTCTTGAGTGTCGTGAAAAAAATTTTCTATACTTTCTGCCAATTTTTTGTGTACGGCATTTAAAGTCGCAACTTGAGATATTTCTTGTAGTCCTGCAAGTAGATCGTAAAGCTTTTGTAAGTCAGTAACGGTTACTTCATGATTGGATGTGAAAAAGTTATTCATCTCATCTAAGAAATTGAAAGTTTCTCTCGCTGTTTGCGCAAATTCTCCACCGACAAGCTTGCGATAATCCGATACAACCTCTTTTACTTCAATCTTTCCAGGATCGTTTGGCCAAAGTTCGCTCCCAGCTTCGATGAGGTCTTTAAGAGTTTGACAAAGCTCGAGTATCAACCTCCCTTGGTCAACACTCAACTCTTCATTTCCCCACCTTTTCGTATCAGTCCACCAGTTAAGAACATCTGAGAAAAAGTTTCGGGCTGATACAAGAATTGTTTGTGGATCAAAAGTTTGTGCTTCAAGTAAGAGATCAACGTATTTCTTGGCATTTTTTTGGAAACTGTTCAGCGTGGCATCTAAGACAGCGAGGTAAGAAACGAGTTCCGGCTCATATGAAAGACTCGGCATTTCGGGGAATAATGGCTTTACATCTGCTCGAACTGAATTTTTCGCTCCAGCTTCTAAAGAAATGCTCCAATGTTCTGCAATAGTTGCTAGAGTTTCTAAGTCGCGGGCTATCGCATCTTTATAAATAGTTGCGGGGGAAGAAGCACTTTCTACCTCTTTTGGAAGATTGTTGTTGTTACCTTGATCAGAATCCATCAATTCAGGAAACATTGGTATCGTTGTGAAAGAAGGATTCTCTGGTTTGCGCGATGGGCTGTTGTTTGCAATACGGTTGTCGCTTTCCTGAGCGGAGCGTATTCTCAACTCCGGAAATAGAGTTTCGAAAGCTTTCAATGATTGATGAAGTTTATGTATGTGCTCAGTACCATCGAGCTCTTGCCGTCGTTCCGCTCTAGAAGTCCCCGGAACAAAAGAAAAACCATAAAGTATGTGGGGCGTTTCTGATTGTAGAATTTTCCGAACAGTTTGGAGTTGATCAGCAACTTCACTGAAGCTCACCACTTCCGCTCTTCGAGTCAGTACTTGGTGAGACACCTCTTGAAGCTCCGATCTTACTGCCTTTGAATCTAAAAAGTCGTCCAATGTTTCTTCTCTAATAATAAAAGTATATCTTTGTGTAGTTTTTTCTCCATTTTTAGTGACAACGACCGGAATTGTAAACTCTTCTTCCGGACATAGTTTCTCTATGCCAATTTTAAAGAATCCCATAACAATGCTATTGTCTTCATCCATCGGAAGATCCGGAAGAAGCATTTCTGCGCCAACAGGTAATGAATCAATTCCGACCTTCACATCCCTGTTACGAGAAATGTATGTAATTGTAATCACATCATCCGGCAGAAGCGGAATTGTTTCACCAGGTTTGAGTTTTTCCCCAGCAGAAACGTGAGCGTTATAAAGCTTTCTATTCTGCACCTCAATCAGCACGTCTTTGATGGAAGGTTCTTTCTCTAGAACTTGTGATCGATCTCGCTGCTCAATTACCGTTGGATTGTCCATTGTTTGATCCAGTTAATCTATGTCTAAGAATATATCGTTGGAAATTCTTTGCTCTTACCGCAGTAAGTGTTTTTTCTGCAATTTCCCAAAGAACAGGATCTTTTTCTATTGTTTCTGGATCTTCATATATATTACTTGCAATATTGTGGCGACCAGAATGTCTGTTCTTTGTTTTATCAACTTCCACCTCACCGTCGTCGTTAGTCCTATCCTCTAATGTTTTCATATCTTCAAAAACATTCTGAGGTACGGTATATCTAGTACCATCCAGTTCCCTACCGTTTCTAGCTATGAGCAGCAACACCGCAGTTTGAGTTTTTGTATCTAATTTCAAACCGCTCATGGCAAGAAAAAACTCTTCGAGCGATGAGTAAAGAGAATCCTGCGCCTCTTCATCGCTGCTAAACAAATCTGACATCGTAACCATATCGACATTATTATTAAGGGTCTCTAAGTAGTCCCTTTCTTGTTCAGTAAGTTCAGTGGTTTCAGCAGTGCCAAGTGACATATTTATTCCTTTTTCTATTTATTTATTATTAATTACCACGAACAAAAATTCTTCAGAATTTTTGTCGCCGCTATTATAGCAAATGGGATCAAATTTTTCCAGTCTTTCAACGCAATGTTTTTTCTCTCGCCAGAAAAGTTTCCGCGACTTTTTCTGGGCGAAACTTCAAATGGAGATCTTTCGTACTTTCCACTTCCATTTCTGGTGCCATTTCTGCCATGATTAAGTCTGAAGTAGGAACAACATGATACGATACGTGCGCAGCATCGAGCTCTCTGAGTGCCTGACGGAAGGTAGCAAGTTCATCCGTATCATTAATAATGATGAGTGTTTGTCCTGCAAAATTTCTTTGTAAAAAAGCAGCCCGCTCCTCACTACTTTTTCCATCCAAACGCTTTAACAGTCCTTCAAGTCCACCTTTGAGAAATTCAGAATCCTCAATTTTTCGTGCAAAATCTTCGCTTCTATTCTTACCTTTACTGCATGCCAAAACTAATCGTGGAGTGGGTTCGGGACCGAGGTTTTCTGGGCTCATTCCATATTTAGGTTTCGGTTCCATGTCCACCTCCTAAACCAAATTTTTCCTGCAAATCCCGCGCTTCTGTTTCCGGGTCACCACCGCCGGGTGAGTAAACAACAGGACCTTGAAAGTTTTGTTCTGCTACTGTATCGATGGTTTTTTGCATTGCATCATAAGGAACATTTGCAGCAGAATCAGTACGTGACGGTTGGATATTTACAGACTGAACAAATGCTTTCTCCGGTTGGTAGGGATTTCGCGCAGCTAACAAAGCGGCCGTAAATTCCTTTCCCAGTTGGAGATTCTCAAAAATTGGCATCAAACTAACAAGGTTTACCTCAACTCCGTCAACGCCAGGGGGTAAAACTTCTCCCACTTTTTTTATCATTTCGTAAACGCGTTTTCGCACGTCAGATATTCCCACAGTTGTTTTCAACGCATTTCCGTAAAGCTCGGGTTGGTTTGGTGGTGAATAAATTTTCATCCGCAAACGTGGATCTCGAATCGCAGAAAGCAAATTTGTCTCAGCTGAATAGACGCGCACAGGAATTGATTTTGTGTGATGAGCTTCGGCAACTTTGTGTTCTATACCACTTAGCCCATTAGTTGTCTCAGAAGAAAATCTTTGCCCTTCTAAAACAGCGTAGACAACTTGCCAGTGTATTCTTTTCGTCAAGTAGTCTTGTGATCTCCTTTCGCTTCGAGCCGGTTCAGCAAGCATGTCAATATCTTGCAAAACAGGCGCTTGTGGATCTATGACTTCAAGTTGCTGCCGCGCTGGAGAAATTGATTGACGTAATGGTTCATAGAACAACTTTGCGCCAAAGTTGCGAGCTCGTTCTGTGTAATCTGTTAACTCCCAACGAGCCGCATTGGTAAAAAAACCCAGCGCCCCGGTGAGCCGTAGCAGCGCCTGACTCGAAATAAGTAACTCGTGAGGAGTAAAAATTCTTCCCCTGTTTTCTTGTGCCATATCTTGGTCCTCATTGGTATTCTACCACCAAAACTTACCCGAACTTGATTGACAACGGATCTATCCAGGTGTTTAGTAAATGTATATGAAAAAAACATACCTGGTTGTAGCGGTTATCGTGGTAGTAGCAGTTTTAGCGTTGGCGTATAAGGGTCGGCATCGTTTGAAGATGATGTTCATGGGTTCTTCGACCTCGCAACAAGTAGCGCAAACAGGAACTCCAACTCCTTCAATGGCGCCAGGCGCTGGTGTAGTTATGACCACGAAAACAAGTTCTGTGAAAGGCAGTTATCTCGTTGGCGCAAACCTCATGACGCTGTACGTTTTTGATAAAGATAAAGCTGGCGTGAGCAACTGTAACGGCGCATGCGCAGCACTGTGGCCTCCATATACTGTTGTCGCGGGCGCACCGTTGCCAGCAAATGTCACCACGATCAAACGTGCTGATGGCTCAATGCAGTACGCCTACAAAGGCAGGCCCCTCTACTACTACTCTCCCGACAAAAAAGCCGGTGATGTTCTGGGTGATGGCTTTGGCGGAGTGTGGCACTTAGTGAAGCCGTAAGTTTGTTTAATGCGGCCGAAGATTTTTTATCAATCCAATCAGTGTTACCGTTGGTGTGACGCAGATTCTGTCCTGACATTGGCCAGCAAAGTATGAATTAGCGATGTAAAAACTTTGGCCGATGTAGAAAATCAACAAGAAAAAAATGAGTGCGCGGGTTAAATATATTTTTCTTTTGAAGTACAGCAGTAATGTCACAGCTATAAAGGCACCGCCAACAACAATGCGCAACATTTCTGTGCTGGGATAAAAGTGCGTTGGAAAACGGACAAGACCGAGATTAGTCACAACGGTAATCATCAACAAAACTGCGACCGGCCATTCTTTCTTTGCCTTCCACACCGCACCCGCGCCCACCGCCAACAAACAGAACAGCGGCAATTTATACCACCCCAAAAAATCTTGCTCGGCACTCGTGACCCAGACCATTGCGAGCGAACTTAACATACCGATTTTTAAGACGCGCGAATTCCCACTTTCGTCGTGAAAAAGGAAAAAACCAAAACCACAAAATAATAAAACGTAGTAGCTAAAATCCAGCAACTGTTTTGAGTTGAAACCAGGACTGGCAAAAAGGAAAGCAGGGTTTGACCAACCGAGCAAACGGAATGACTGGTCACGGATGGCTTCCGTAAATGCTGCCCAACCAAAATGAAAACCAAAACTTGCATACAAAACTCCAACCACTAATACAGTTGCTGCCGTATATATTGCCGCAGTACGCCATTGTTTGCGCAGAGTGAGATCTGCAACCACAATTGGTAAAACGAGTAATCCTGTTAACTTCGTCCACGCCGCTAACACACACGCGAGAAACACCCACACAAGCGGGTGGCGCTTTATATATAAATACAAAGCTGCGAGGAGAAAAAAACTGATGAAGTTTTCACCAATTACCATGCGTTGACCAAAAATGAGTGCGGGACTAAAACCGGCAAGTATCAACGAAAAAATGCCGGCTTCAAAACCGAAAAGTTCGGCGCTTAATAAAAATATCAAACTCAGTGTTCCCACACTCACAAAAACCATAGGCAAACGATAGACAAGTGCTGGCGGAATGTCCGGAAAATGGTAGCCCAAAAAGTGTAAATAGATCCCCGTAACTTCAGCCACAAATGGTGGATGGTCAAACCACGGGTTGATAAATGTTTGGATTGGCTTTTCGTTGGTGAGCGATGTGGCAGCGTTAATGTGAATTTCCTGTTTACGCCACTGCGTATCTGTATGCGCAAAACTCGACCAAGAAATGGGTATACCCAAATCGATCAATGATAAGCCGTCATACATGTGTGCGAGCTCATCGTGGTCAACGGCCGCGGGCACGTACTCAATTTTCCATACGCGCACGAGGCCGGCGAGCACAAGTAAGGTTATAACCAACCATTTTCGCCAACGCAAAAATTTATTTTTCTGCATACTCATTTCCTAAGATTTTTTTCGTCACTTTCAGTGTTTGGTTTTTTTCGGAGTAGCAACTCACGACTGTGATTTCATCGGGGGCAGTTTTCATAATCGCATAACCCGTATGTAGAATACTGCCGAACTTTGGGTCGCTGGGAAAAGTGGTGGCTTCTGGCGCATATGTGTGTAGGTCAACACAACTGGAGTTTGTAATATGACAACTGGGCGTTTCCAAAGCGCAGCCAGTTGTTGATTGACCCAACTCCTGGAGCTGCCGCGGTACATCGGGGAGAATTTTTTTGGTATGTTTTGCGGAACTAGAAGCAACGGCGTCATTTTTTTGAATTTCTTGGACTATTTGGGTAGCAATCTCGTTAATATCGCGCTCTCTCATTGCTTCGCGGGCGTTGGCCCAGTGATGAAATGGGTCAATATAGAGTACTGCTAAAAATAGCAGAACCCCAATTCCCAGACAGAATAAAAGTTTTTCCAAGAGACTCACCATAGGCTCCTACTTTAAATCTTTTTTTCTCGCGACGCTAGTGTTAGGCTTAAAAGGATGGCAACTGCGTTTCACCCCGATGAAGCCCTTTTTCGCAATCTCGTTGAGAACACGTATGACGTGGTGGGGTTGCTCGATGCGGAAGCAAATATTCTTTACTCCAGTCCTTCAATCCAAACAGTTTTAGGCTACACACCGGAAGAATTAGCGGATAAAAATGCCGTTACTTACCTGGTGCATCCGGCCGATATTGTGTTAACCCAAAAGAAACTGGGCCTCCTGCTTAAAGCTCCCACTGTCCCGCAAACTGCCGAGTTTCGTTTGCGCCATAAAAACGGTTCGTGGCGATGGATGGAAGCCATTGGCACAAATTTATTTGATAATCCGCACGTGCGCGCGATTGCAGTGAACTATCACGACATCACCGAAAAAAAATTGGCCGAAAAACATTTGCGGAATGTGAAACGTTCGAGAGCAACGATGCTGCGCGAGAAAGCACGCGACGAAGCGATTTTGGATAGTGTCGGTGATGGTATGTTTGCGACTGACCGGCTTGGCAAAATTTTTCTGCTCAACAATGCAGCCGAAGAATTGCTCGGTATCGGGTCTGATGAGTTTTTGGGCAAACGGTTCTATACTGTCATCCCCACATTTGCAGAATCAGGTGAAGAGATCCCGCCATCAAAACGACTAACGATGGTAACAATGAAAACTGGCGTCAAACAAACTGGGGTGTTTTATTATTCCCACAAAGATAAAACACGATTTCCCGTTTCGATCACGGTTTCTCCTATCATTTTCAACCACAAAATAGCTGGATCTATCACTGTTTTTCGCGATATTACCAAAGAGAAGGAACTTGATGAAGCGAAAAATGAATTTGTGTCACTCGCATCACACCAACTCCGCACCCCAATGACTGCAATTAAAGGATTTTTGTCGATGATTGAAAGTGAAGATTACGGTCCAATTCCAGAAAAATTGGAGAAACCTTTACAAGAAATTATGCAGTCTTCGGAACGGATGATTGCGCTCATTAATGACTTACTCAATGTATCACGGATTGAAGCGGGGCGTGCGATGTTTACACTCAGCGAGTTCGATTTCAACAGCATGGTTGGTGAAGTAGTCACATCTTTACAACCGTTAGCTCATCAAAAAAAATTAAAATTCGTTGTGCAAAAAATGGAGCCAGTGATGATTTTTGCCGATCCGGACAAAGTTCGGCAGATTTTGGAAAACGTCATTGGTAATGCACTAAAGTTCACCGAAAAAGGCGAGGTAAGTTTGCGGCTGCAATCTGATAAGGAACTTGCAACTGTTTTGGTCAGTGATACTGGCACTGGTCTATTACTAAAAGACCAGGAAAAATTATTTGCGAAGTTTGAGCAAATCGCGCCACAAGGAATCCAAGTTCCCGGAACTGGTCTTGGACTTTTTATTTCGCGTCAATATGCGCAAAAAATGGGCGGAGATGTAAAGTTGGTGGAGTCTATGAGGGGCAAAGGCTCGACGTTTGCAGTTTCATTACCAATTGCGGGCTCTGAAACAGCCCAAAAAACTGCCAAAAAACTTGCGACCGAAAAAGATGCAAATTCTCGTTTGACAGTCATGAGCTAGCTTGTTAAAGTAAAAATAGTTATGTCCAGCATTCTCCTCATCGAAGACGATCAATCACTTCTCGTTCTCTATGAAGAAAAATTCCGTCTAGAGGGTTTCACGTTTTTAGCGGCTACAGATGGAGAAACCGGCCTGAAGTCAGCTCTCCAAAACCACCCAGACGTCATTTTGCTCGATATTTTGTTGCCAAAAATGAATGGCTTGGACATGTTGACTGAGCTACGCAAAGATCCGTGGGGTGCGAAGGTGCCGGTCATCTTGCTCACTAACTTAGATACGACCGATGAAATCTTAAAAAATGTCACCGAAACCCAACCGTCATATTACCTTGTAAAGGCGAACACCACTCCGAAAATTGTGATAGAAAAAGTGCGCGACGTGTTGGGTAAAAATCATTTGGTGAATTAACGAGAAACACAACACATGTCCACAATTCTTCTCATTGAAGACGACCAAGTTTTGATTGAGATGTATACAGAAAAATTCCGGAAAGAAGGCTTTCATTTTTTGGTGGCAAAAAATGGTGAAGAAGGTTTAAAAACTGCATTGCATAAACATCCGGATCTCATTTTGCTAGATATTCTCATGCCCAAAATGAACGGCGCTCAAGTGTTGAGTAAGTTACGCGAAGATTCTTGGGGCACAAGGGTGCCTGTGATCGTGCTGACTAATGTTGATGAGTACAACGACATGGTCATGAACATTGCGGAGAACAAACCCGAGTATTATTTGATCAAAGCAGAAAACGCGCCGGAAGATATTGTTAAGGTCGTTAAAAAAGCACTTGCAGAGAGAAAGAAATAGGCCTTTATTTCTATGAGCTTCCCCAAACAAAAACGGTTTTTTGTGGGTCTGACCAGAAATATTTTCCTCCTCACATTCACCAGTTTTTTTGCAGACATTTCCACCGAAATGCTCTACCCGATTTTGCCGATTTTTATTACGCAAGTACTTTTTGCGCCGGCGGTTGTTGTTGGTTTGATTGAAGGTGTCGCCACGGCCATGCAGTATATTGTGCAAGGCTTTTCTGGTTGGTTAGCGGATAAAATCCAGAATAACAAAAAGGTGGCGCTGTTTGGTTATGGGGTGGCGGCGATTGCAAAACCGTCGATGGGTTTGTCCATCAATTGGGGACAGTTGTTGTTAGGGCGTGCGCTGGATCGGTTTGGGACGGGCATGCGGTCAGCGCCGCGTGATGGCTTGATTGCCAACTCCGTTTCCGAGCAGTACCGTGGCAAAGCATTTGGGTTGGAAGGTGTTGGGGACAACATGGGCGCCGTGATCGGGCCGCTCGTGACTATTCCATTATTTTTTGTTTTGCGGATTCCGATTCGGACGATTTTTTATTTAGCTTTTCTGCCTGGTTTTTTGGCGTTTGTGATGATTTTGTCAGTCAAGCAACCAAAAAAAATACAGCAAGCGGCGGCAAAATTCCGTTTCAATGATCTGCCAATCAAATACTGGAAATATATTTTTGCAGTGGGTTTGGCGGGAATTGGCAACTCAACAAATGCATTTCTGATTTTGCAGGCGCGCAATATTGGTGTGCCGCTGATCACCACAATTGGTATTTATGCAGCGTTTAACTTAGCTGCCGCACTCGCATCGTATCCCGCTGGCAGTCTCTCAGACACATTTGGCAGAAAAAATATTTTGCTTGCTTCGTTGCTGATTTTTGCTGTGACGTACCTCGGTTTTTCTTTGAGCAGCAACGTGTGGCTGATTGGCTTTTTGTTTATTTTATACGGCGTGTATCAGGGCATTTTTCGCGCGGTTGGAAAAGCGATGGCAACAGACTTCATTCCCGCAAATTTGCGGCCAACTGGTATTGGTATTTACTCAGCCGTGATTGGTTTGACCGGTTTGTTGGCAAGTGTAGTAGGCGGTGTATTGTGGGACAAAGTCAATCCCTCCGCCACCTTTTTGTATGGCGCAGTGTTTGCCGTGTTGGGGTTGGTGGCACTATTCGTGCTTACTCCTCATCATCCGTCTTCGTCACGATCTTCACCAGCTCAATAACTCCCACCGCAATAACGAGGTACACGAGCATTGCGACGAGCGTTGCAGGTTCAAGCACACCAACTGTCTCGTTTCCTGGAACCACTCCACCATGAAAAATTCCGTAGAAAGGATACACAAAAATTGCCGACAAACTATATGTAAATGACACAAAACCACTAGCAGGATTTGCACCCAAAAGCCTGAGGATAAAACGGAATCCTAAAAGGACTTCCAACGCTCCAATGATGAAATAAACCAGCCGTGTAACCATCGCCACAGATTCTTCTCGCGGCGACGACACCTCGGTCTTCTCTTTTACCACACTTTTCCCTGCCGGGGTTGTCCCAACGGATCTCTCTTGCACCACAACATTGGTTTGAGGCATACGCCCTCCTTTTGTGTTTGTGATGAGGTTATTATAACAGCAGCTATGCTACTAGTAGATAACAATTCCTTTTGTTACAAGAAAACCGGCTAACGAGCCGCGTTTTCTTATAACGCCAAAGTTTTATATTTTTGCAAAGGAGTGGAAAAAATTTCTGAAAAACCAAAAAACACTTCAATGTATCTCTATTTTCCCTATAAAATAAAAAATCTTCCGCCAGGTGGAGATTCAAAGATCTCGGGCCGAAGATTTCTTACTAAATGTATTTTACCAATGGAAACCTAAGAATTCAACTTTACTTTCTTTGCAAAAATCACCACCCAGGCCTGGTCTGTTGCTATCATGTTTCTCTTTTTTCCATTGAAGTCATAACTTTTCAAAACAGTAAACCCCGCATCCTTTACATATTTTTCCATTTCATCAACGGTGAAAAATGTAAACATTCGTTCCAGAGTTTTATCGAACGGAACTGGTTGTGTTCCTTCGCCCTCGCCTTCTTTAGTTTGGATGAATAAAATTCCATTTGGTTTAAGAATTTTGTAAAAATCTTTGAGAACTTTTGGGATGTTTTCCCGCTCAATATGAAGCAACGCGGCTTTGCACCAAATGCCATCAAAAGTGTTTTCGGGAAAAGTGATTTGCGTGAGATCCATCAGTTGAGTAGGTACTTCGGGATGAATTTTTTTCGCCTCAACAAGAAGATTTTCGGAGAGGTCTGTTCCCCATGCTTTATAACCTTTTTGAATCATATACGCAGTGTCGCGCGCTGAACCGCAACCAGCGTCCAAAATTTTTCCATTTTTTGGCAACATCGCCAAAAACTTATCCAATTCTTTCGTGTCGAGTTTACTTTCGAAGTGTTGCACAAACTGCAGAGCGTATTGGTTGTAAAGGGCTTGGGTCGCAGAAAACTTTTTCATGCAGGTATTTTATACCTACCTCAGCACCCCAAAAATCACACCCATCCCAATCAACGTTACTAAGTAGTAGCCAGTTTCAATCGCTAAAAGTTTTGGCTGTTGTTTGTCTGCTGAAAAAAGATATTTCGAAAAATAGGCAGTCAACACAAAACCCAACCACGCCCAAATTGCGGTTTTGACCGCGATCACGAGCGTCACTGACCCTGGCGCTGCGTACCAAATGAAGTGGGCTAAAACGTACGCCATCAACAAAGAAGAAACAAACATCATGCCCATTTTTGGCCCCATCATGCTTTTTTCAGCTTTGGTCGGTTTCTGTCTGGTCATTCCCACCATTTTCATCCACTCCTTACCAAACAGTGGCCCATACCAAATAGATCCAACGATCATGGATAAAACTCCGCATAACAACACTGCGAGATAGTTAACGTGGACGAGAAACATGAGCCCTCCTTTTAAAATAAAGTAGCTATTTCATAATAGCACTTTGGGGAGGGAAACGCAGTAGATCTAGGAGACAAACGTGAGCGCCTGGCCAGCTTTTCCAGCCCGCCCAGTGCGACCAATGCGGTGCACATAGTCTTCGTATGATTGAGGTTCGTCATAGTTAATGACATGTGTCACATCTACGACATCAATACCACGCGCGGCGATGTCGGTGGCAAGTAGCGCTTGGACGCGACCACGCTTAAATTCTTGGAGCGAACGCTGCCTCGCACCCTGAGTTTTATTTCCATGGATGGCACTCACCCAAAAACCACGACTGGAAAGTTCTTTTTCTAGCTTATTAATACCGTGCTTCGTACGGCCAAAAATAATGACTTTTTTGAAGTTTGGTTGTTTGAGTAAATTGTGCAGGACATCAATCTTATTTTCACCTGGACGCACTTTTACAACATCCTGGTTGATGTGCAAGTTTGTCTCTGTTTTTTTAATACTAATCCGTACTGGATTCGTCAAAAAATTCCGCATGATTTCTTCTGTTTCGCGATTTATCGTCGCACTGAAAAAAGCAGATTGTCTTTTGGGCGCGAGTTTTGAAAGTAGGTACTGGATATCTTTGCGAAATCCAATGTCCAACATGCGGTCAACCTCATCTAAAACAACATTGGCAAACATTTCGGTGTGGAACATTCGGCGATCAATAAGATCCTTAATTCTGCCCGGAGTACCAATCACAAAATGCGGGTTGTTTCTAAGACTATTCATTTGCATCTGCATATTTGCGCCACCAATACACAGCGAAACACTCACTGGTAAACCGTGCGCAAACGCCAAAAATTCTTCATGAATTTGTAAAGCAAGTTCACGCGTTGGCGCGAGAATCAATACTCCTTGGTTGAGGTCGGATATGACTTTGTGGATGAGCGGCAACAAAAACGCCGCGGTTTTTCCTGTGCCTGTGTTCGCAATTCCCACGACATCCCTACCCTCCATCAAAACTGGAATGGCTTGGTCCTGAATTGGTGTTGGTGTGGCGTATTTGTGATGCTCAATATTTTTTTGCAAACGAGGATCTAAAGCGAAATCAGTAAACGTGTGAAGGGTTTTGTATTCCTCTTCTACCGACGTTTCGATTGCGGTGTGAACGTAATACGAGCGATCCAAGCGTGCTGGTTGGAACCGAGAACGATTGCCATTATTGTTTCGACTAAAATGACGATTTTGGCCATAGCCATTTTGGCCACCAGCGCGATACGCGCCAGCCCTGCCGCGATAAAGAGACGACATACATTTGCCTTGCTAATTACTATTTACTTCAGGAGAGAATCGCATCATTCACCACTACGCTAATAGGGAGAACTTCAAACCGAAGAATTCTATTATACCAGAGAAACTGGGAAATGCAAAAGTTATAGGATAAGTGCATTCGACCAATCACACTGAGGAGGGTTGGGGTGCAAAAATGTTGAAACGATCAACAAATGTTTGTATCCCAAAAGCTGTGCCAATTGACCATGGTCAGTCGCCCAGCCTCCATTGTCCTCATGAATAAGACAAAGCACTTGATAGTTTTCCACGTGTTTGTCATGGAGAGTTTGCGCGAAAGTTTGCGCAGCGGTGTTTGCATCAGCAACGAATGAGTGCTTTGTCCAAACAGGTAACAATGTCAGGGACTGAGCGCAAGCAATAAAAAGAAAAAGGGCCGCGGCAACTGTCCCTAACTGGTGCGATTTTTCGTTCATAAAAGAAATGACATCGCATACAATAAGAAGCAATGTGACTTGCGCTGAATCAACATAGTAGACCAAGACGCGGCTTAAAAAGAAAAATGGAACTAAGGTTGAAAGCAGAAGCAGCACGACTCCTAAGAAAGATATTTTTCTTCTGAAAAAGATGTGTGCTGCTCCCGCAACTAAAAAAACTATATACATTCCAGTTGCGATTTTTCGCCATGTTTCAATTAAAATTGGCGTCCCGTACTGCCAACCACGCGGATACTGCACCAACCATGGCAACAACAATAAGAGATTCGTTTTGAGTTGCTGAAATGAAAAAACGAATTGGTAACCAACGTCAACCATCTCATAAAAGATTACGTGTAGGAAAAAATATATTGCCACAATGAGTGTTGAAATTAAACCATAAAATATTTTTTGCTTGAGTTCGTAGGCGTTGTTCAAAAAAAGCGCAACTAAAAACAACGCAAAAATTGGTAAGAAGTTTTCTTTGACAAAAATGGATAAAAAGAAAACTAAAAAAGCGATAGGAATCGTGTACTTTGAGCGGTGTGTTAAAACGAAACATTGCAGCGAGAAAAGAATAAGCATGAGTGTGTTCACCAATCCGCTGATAGTAAAGATGTGGTAAAAAAACGTGCCAGAAAGCATGGTGGCACTCACAAGCATGAGTGCTTGCGGCCACGGCAAAGCTTTTTTTACACTCAAAAAAAGCAAAGTTGGCACGAGCGAAAAAAACAAAAGATTGAGAAAAAAGATGGCGCGAAAATTTGGCAAAAGCGGTAAATACATTTTGAAAAAAAGATATGTCAGCGGGCGGTACTGGTGGGAAAAATCCACAAAAGAATGCGCGATTTTTGGTACCGAATTCAGCGATTGCGCTTTCACCAGTGAGCTCACATCATCGCCACTCAACGACCAATGCCAAAGCGTTGGACCAAAAACCGCACACAGTAAAAGAAAAAAGAAACCTAAAGAAAGAAAAAAGGATTTCATTCTTTGAGAGCAACTACGCTTATTTCAATGCTCGCTCCTAATGGCAGAGCTTTTACACAGACTGCTTCGCGGGCAGGAAATGGTTCTGAGAAATATGAAGGATACACTTTGTTCAGTTCTGGTAAAAAAGCAATATCGGTCACATAAATTGTGGCTTTGACAACATTGTTAAAATCAGCACCCGCAGCTTTGAGTATCGCGCCAATATTTTTCATAATTTGGCTGACTTTTTCTTCAACCGAACCTTCAATGAGTTTTCCGTCAGGGGTTGAGTGGATTTGGCCGGCAACGAAAATAAATCCATTGGCAACTATTGCTTGTGATAGCAAACCAGTTGCTTTGGGCGCATCGGGGGTTTCGATTTTTGTTTTCATAAAAAGGAATTATAGCAGCCGCGTTTTGTTATAGCACTGGCCCGTACTTCAACAGCACATTCCCTGACTGAAATTGTCTCGTGTCTAAAAGTTTGAGCTTGAATTGCTCTGCACCGGTAAATAGAGACTTCCCTTTACCCAACACAACTGGATTGACAATGAGACGGTATTCATCAATGAGACCAGCTTGCGCCAAAACCGATACGATTTTGCCACTGCCAAATATCACCATGTCGCGGCCATCCTCTTTTTTCAACTGTGTAATTTCTTCCACAATATCATTCTTCGCCAATCGTGAATTTTGCCACTCAACTTTTTGTAACGTTTTTGAAAAAACCACTTTCTGTAGTGCATTCATTTTTGCCGCAACCTCATGGTCATCTTTTATCGCTGCCTCAGTTGGCCAGTAACTTGCCATGAGTTCATACGTGACGCGGCCAAACACGAGTGTGTCTACCGAATTAAGCTGTTCAATAGCAAACGTATTAAACTCTTCATTTACATTATGCCAATCTATTTCGCCATTCGGTCCAGCAAAAAAACCATCGACTGAAACCATTTCGGAAATGAGAAGTTTTTTCATATTTTCCCTTCTTTCTATATCCATTATAACTTTTAGAGTATACTTTTCTTCATGCTGCCCCTCAAGCATATTCATAAAAGAAAAAAGCTCGCTGCCACTAGCGCGAAAAAGTACCCATCCAAGAAGTTTTCCTACCAACTCCTCGACCATGTGATTTATTTTGCTTCTTTTGCTGGACCGGTTATGACAATTCCACAAATTTATGACGTGTGGACGAGCAAAAGTCCGTCAGTGAGTGAATTGACGTGGGCCAGTTACATCATCATCGCTGTCATTTGGCTTTACTACGGAATAGTTCACAAGGAAAAACCGATTATTTTGAGCAACGTGTTATGGATTGTGGCGGAAGCAGCGGTGCTCATCGGATTACACAAATAAAACATTACCAACAAACTCCGCCTACACAAACCGGCAGGTCACCATCTAAGTACCATTTTCCGTGAGATTTCACAATTTTCACTGTTTGGCCAGAGGTTGTTTTGCATGTTGCGTCACTATCGGTTTTTTGCACTAACTCTGCACAGCCACGAAATGCATAGTAATTTTCAAATGTGCTGTGCGCTTTTTCTACAATAAGAAACTGCTCCGTACCAAAAGCGACAACTGCCACCAGAACAACAAAAATGAGAGCTACTACCAGCTTATTTTTGAAGAGTTTCATTGAGGCAACTATATCACCAAAACCGCGAAAAAACTACTTTGCCAGGTGGAATCCATTCACCCCGTCACCAGTAATTTGGCCCGCCTTTGTGTCACTTGTAAAGTAATAGAGAGGCATACTTTTCCACGCAAACTGTTTTGATCCATCAGCTCGAACAATTACCGAAATATTTGTCGGGAACTGCGACTGCGCCGTTGCTCCCGAACTATATGGCGGCCAAGCCGTTGCACAACCACCAGCACAGTTGCTTACTCCTGGCTTATCTTTATCACTGGTATAGAGCGTCATTCCTTGAAAATCGGTGAGGTAGTTCCCTTTTTGGGGATCAGTCTTCATCATGTAAATGTTATCTGAGGGCGCGGCCACTGACTGTGTTGCGGTTGGAGTTGCCGGTAGGTTTTGACTTGTCGATTGGGTACTGCACGCAGCGAGCGCAAAAGAAGTCACACAAATGATCAAAAGTGAAAGGGGAATATATTTCATGAATTTAGTATAGACCCTGCTTAAGTTGTAGTAAACCTGTTTAAGCTACTTCACCATTTTTCTTCTCCCTCTGCTTTCCGCGGAAACTCCCACTTGTCACCGCGGCGTTGTAGCTTACGTTGGTCATGTTGAAAACCAAAATTTTTTCCATCAATTGGAGGATGGCTGACTGCGTGGTGAGCGGGTTTTGCGACTCTGAGCAAATCTCGAACAGCCGTTGGCGAGTGGCCTGTCAAACCAACAAAGGAAGCACCCGTTATTCGTCCTGAACGGCAATGAAACAGTTTTCGCGAAGTATCAATTAAGTGATATTGCTCTACACCGTGGTTTTTGTCATCTAAGGGATTTTCTTTATCCCAAAAAATAAGCGCTGGCCTATCTGGAGAAATTTGCCCTTTGGGGTTTTCTAGTGCTTGAATTTTGAAATGGAGTTTCTCGCCATATTTTTCATCCCAGTGTAAGTCATCAGTTAATAATTTAGCCAGTTTTGGCGCAAAAAAGACTTCAAAATTATCCAACATTTTTTCTTTTTGCCACAACATGATGAGCCCATAGTTACCCGGACGTACGTATACGGCTGCTGTTTTCGCCGGTTGGTGTTCAGTTGTTCGCAGCGCCCTCTTCACACTTTCTAAGTGTTCTTCAATAGTCATTGTTCTACGACCCAAATTTGTAGCGTCTGCAACTAAAAAATCAATTCCGTCGGAGCCCGCTTTTTTACTTATATATTCCAGCGCTCTATTTGTTCTCCCTCCATCACCTTGATCTGGAACGATCAAAATTGTTTCACCTGCAGTCGTTTCAATCCAAAAACCGAACATATCTAAACTCGTGTGTGAGAAAGGAATAGGAATAACAATACCTATTCCAGGAAGAGTGATGGGCCTATATGGTTCGAAGTATGTAATGTTTTCAAAAACCGGTGGTTTGTCGAGGTAGTCCAACATCAATTTTGTTTGCCAATACATGTGGGTTTGAAATCTAAATAGATCGGGGTTGAGTTTTTTCTCTGGATAGTGAGAAGCAGGACCAATGTGATCGGGATCATGGTGACTAATAAAAAGATCTCCTATCTGCCCCGGTTGGATAGTGGCGTTTAATTGCGTCGGGTAATCAAAAACAATGGCACCTGTAGGCAATTTTGCTCTTCGCGGATTTTTTTCAGCAGGCCTCTCGCCGCTTGGCCAAAGTCCAATGGATACGCTTTCACGTCCTGGACCTAAAACACGTTCCAGCGTTGTTTGTGTTTTTACGTAAGTTTGGGGACTGCGTCTGATCTGTGGTCCACGAGCTGCCATCTCAAAATCGACAATGCTTGGCAGTTCTTTTTGTCTTTCTCTCTCTTTTGGAAAAGCGGACATATATTTATTTATAATTATTATTTTTATCTATATATACATTATTTATATCTATATATAATTGTTTAAAAATACTGTGTCAACGACAAATAAAACCCATAACGATCTCAAACATCTGATCGCTTGCGTTTTTCCGAATAATCAGTAATATGTACAGGTATGGAGAAAAGGTATCTTCAACGTACTGGCGGGGCGAGTTTCACTGTAACTCTTCCAAAACAATGGGTTGAACAATTTGGTTTGCAGGATAAAGATCCTGTTGAGTTGTCGGTTCAAAATTCTGGAGCTATACTCATTCAGCCAGCACGTGATACGAAAAAACTGGCGAGAAGTATTTTAAAAATAGATAAACTTCGGTTGGCGGAAATTGGTCGAGAAATTATCGCCGGATATCTTTCAGGAGCGGATGAAATTGTTGTTGAAAGCAACCGCTTCACTCCCACACAACACACACAAATCCGCCAAACTGCACAGTCGTTGATGGGATTGGAAATTATCGATGTAACTTCAACTCAGATTCATCTGAGAAACATCTTTGATATTTTAAAGTTTTCCATTCCCCAAAACATTGAAAAAATGTTTTTCATGACTCAATCGATGTTTGAAGATGCCATGCTGGCCTTAACGACCCGCAATCTCATTTTGGCCAAAGACGTCGTTGAGCGCGATGCGGAAGTCGACAAGTTAAATTTTGTGATCATGCGCCAGTTTAATTCTTTAGTGACTGGCAAAGGGACAGAAGAATCGATTGGAATGTCATTGGTAAATTGCAATTACTACGCATTTATTGCCACGCAAATTGAGCGTATCGCCGACCACACGACCAAAATTGCGAATACCGTTATTTCAATGCCCAAAAATTCGCTCCAAAATAGACCTTCAAAAATTCTTGAAAAACGACTCCAACAAATTACAGCCTCCCTCGAAAATTCGAAACAGTTGGTGAAAACACTCAACAAAGATTCTGCGCACGCAATCCTAGATCTCTACGAGTCGGAAGAGCAACAAGAACTGAATAGACAACTTGCCAGGATTGCCATTGAGCCAATCATTATCGATAGTCTTGACCGGATGCAGCGGTATATTTTAAATATCGCCGAAATGACTATCGACCAATCAGCAATGACGTCATAAATACATTACATCCCCGGCATCGGGATCATTTCCAAAACATCAATTGTAGCGTCTGGGCTTTTAAAGTGAGGGTGCGACTGTAGTAACTTCATCACCGCATCTTTTGAATCTGTTTCAATAGTGCAATAACCAGTGGCTTCGTTGCTGGTTTCGGTGACGCCAGTTGGGGTCACGCGACTAACTGGTTGCAAGGGCAAACCCCACTCAAACTTCGCCATTTTTGAAACTTCATCTTTCCACTTCATCCACTCTTCCATACTTACTTTCATTTCTTCCGGAGTAGAATTTTTCATCCTTTCCTTCGCTCCTGCTGATGAGTTAAACAAAATTAAATACTTTGTCATAAATACCTCCAATAAAAAAATACTGTTAAGCAGCTTTTGCTTTTTCCCCAGCAATATTCACCATCCACTGGATTCCAAATTTGTCAGTCAGCATTCCAAATGTATCGCCCCAGGGCGCTTTTTCAAGAGGCATCATGACTTGCGCACCTACAGCCAGCTTGTCCCAGTATCCGCGCAGCTCCGCTTCATTCTCACCGCTCAGTGACATACTCACATTTTTTCCTGCCATGTACTCCATACGGTTTGGTGTGTCAGAAGCCATAAACACAATCCCATTTTCTGTCTCTAACACAGAGTGCATCACTTTGTTCTCTTCAGCGGGATCTTCCGAAGCATGAAACTCTTTGAAAGTGCTAGCTGTTAACTTGCCACCAAAAACCGTTTTGTAAAACTCCATCGCTTCGCGGGCGTTGTCTTTAAAACTGATGTAGGGATTCAGTTTAACTGGCATAAGTGCTCCTTTTATTTATATATATATTTTATGTTATCACTAGAATGCCGACTCTTTATGAATCCCCGGCCTCATCACTTGGAATGACAAAACGAAACAGAATAAAATAAGCGCCGCACCCACCAAAAATGGAAATGGAATTGCGATTGTCGCCACCGTTCCACCCAAAATTGGACCAAAAATCATGCCGATACTTTGGTACGACGCGTTGAGTCCCATGACTGATCCTTGCGACTTTGCGTCTGCTTCTTGCGAAAGAATGGTTGGAAGAAGAGTTTGGACGACGCTATTAAACAGAGCCAAAATCACTGCGGCGACGGCAAAAACAATAAGTGAATGAGAGAGAAACATAATCAAAAACGCAATCGCCGTAAATAAAATGCCGCTCGAAAACGCTTTTTTCATGCCAAACTTCTTGGAAATTCGCGACACCAAAAATGTTTGCGCGATCAAACCAATGAAACCAAATAATGTAAAGAGCAGTGCATTTTGGGACTGCGAAATTTGCAACACTTTCATCGTGAATGGTTGGAATCCATAAATAATCGCGCACGAAAATGCGAGGAAAAAAAGGAGCGAGATCAGAAAAGTGACACCGACATTTGGGTCAAATAATGTGTGCCATAAACGAGATAAATCAAAAAGTTTGCCATGTTTTACTTCACCCATGTGCTTGTTTGTTTCCGGCAAATATAATGCGGTCATAGCTGTGGCGATCAATGTAATAACGCCAGCAATAATAAACGGCACAGACCGTCCAAAACCTATCGTGAGCGCTGAGATTGCGGGACCGAACACAAAACCAAAACTAAATGCAGCACCGATAATTCCAAAAGATCTTGCCCGATCTTTCATCTCTGTTGAGTCGGAAATGACGGCAAAAGCCACTGGGATATTTCCGGCGGTCAGACCATCAAGTGCGCGAGCGATAAAAAGAAATGCGGCAGAAGGCGCAAACGCCATCGTAAAAAATGATGCGGCCGTACCAATAATCGAAATCAGTAACATTGGCCGACGACCGTATTTATCGGACAAGCGACCAATAATTGGCGTAGAGATAAACTGACAAATGGAGTACGTGGCAAAAAGTAAACCGTTTTGAAAATCTGAGAGCCCAAATCTTTTTGAGTACGCGTAAAGAATCGGGATGATAATTCCGTACCCCAGCATGTTGACAAGAGCGATCAAAGAAATGATAAGGAGGTTGCGATTACCTTTTAACATGATACCAGTCATTGTAACATGGATTACTTTTCCACAAACTTTACTAACTTATCAGATTGTTGGTTCCAACCCGCCTCCATTCCCGCGAGCGCTTGCTCCAGCATGCGCCCTGCTTCAGGGTATGTTTTGGTGACGACGATGTGTACAGTCATTTTTGTTTTGCCGGCTTCATCTGCAAACGTCACCGTGTTTGTGGTTTCCAGAAATGGTTTGTCATTATTAATGGCCTGAGCGGTAAACACAATTTTTTCCGGCTCGACGATTTCAACAAACTTGCCAGTCATTGGCCACTTCAAGCCTTTCGCAGGTCCCAATTCCTCACCCGCCAACATCACAATATTAATGAGGCCATCCACTTTTGCGTCGACTTCGCACACCGGATTTGTGACGCCGTTTGGTCCCCACCATTGTTGGACAAGTTTTTCGTCAGTCCAGGCTTTGAAAACTTTTTCCCGCGGCGCATCAAACATGCGCACGAGCGTGAGTTCCTTTTTGGGTTGGTTTGTTTGGTCTGGCATTTGCCTCCTTTTGTTTTTGTAATACTTTTTCTAGTCGATCGAAACTGGCGTTCCACACTTTTGTCATGCTTTGTGCCCATTTTTCAATTTCCTGTAACTTGCGGCGATTAATTTTGTAGACATGTTTTTGCGCGCGCTTTTCCATCTCCACTATTTTTGCTTCACGCAAAATTTTGAGGTGCTGTGAAATGGCTGGTTGCGAAAAATGAAAATTGTGGGAAATGTCGGTCGTAGACAACTCGCCATTCATCGCTAGCAGCTCAACAATGTTACGACGGGTGGGATCAGCAAGGGCGGAAAAAGTATCCATGCTTTTATAATAAAGCGTTTGTTTATATAAGTCAATGCTTATATATAGAAAATACTTCCGTCCTAGGAAATCTGTGCATGTAGTGCCAAATCAGAAGTGGCGCCAGGACGCATTATCGGGGGGTTCTTCTGATCCAACGAGATTTCATCTACACCATTAATTGTGGCTTGTGAGAACTCGGCCATAATGACTGAGGCCGCCGCTCTTCCCAAACAACTTCGACTTTTCATATCATGTGCATCAAATGGTCCTCCAAAAGCAAGGTTCCATATGGTTTTCACCTTTTCTTCATCAAGTTTTACAACTAAGTCAAAAAGTTCTTTTGGCTTTAAAGATGATACATTCTTGTCCGTTTCCAGCATGTCTTGTAATGCAGCTTTCATAACAAGAAAGATTTCATCACCTTTTTTTACTCTTAGATTTGGATTAGATTGAAATTCATAGTCCTGCGTCGCGGTACGCGCTGTCAAGAATGTAGAAAGACCATCAACCAAAGCTGCAGTAATGAGAGTATGGATAGCAGCATATGCCGAAGCTGGTTTGCTCGAAACCTGTTCGTCTGTTATTTCTGTTCTTATTTGCTGTAAAAGTTCTTTGTCTGCAAGTTGCTTCACAATAAAATTCATCATATTTGTGGTTGTATCATATGCTGCAAACGTAAGGTGAAAGCAAATAGCAAACAGCTCCGCTTTGATTTTCTGAAATTCTTCTTCATCTACGCCTCCACTCATCAACTCCGCACCCAATTGGCCAGACAAAGAGGACTCCGAACCTGAATGAGCTTTCTTAATTTGGTTGAGGAGATGTCCGCTCAGTTCTTCAACAAGTGCCTGTTTCGTTAATTCATGTTTTTCTTTTTTTGCATGAGTTGCGCGTTCTCCTAAATAATGCGACTCATTCCCCAAGTCGAATCCTTTTTGGATGACACCAAGCAACCGATCTTTTGCTTCTATTTGTTCTCCCCAAACCAACTCAACAACCAGGTCGCTCATCGCCTTCTTCAGGTAAGCACCTACATCTATGGAGTGATCGGACTTCAATCCTTCTACAAGTTCCGGTAATTTTTCTTTAAAAGACCTCAATAGCCTGTTTGTGAATTCACTTCTCATAGTTTCATGCGTTATCTCTCTTTGTCGCACATGAGTTTCCCCACCCGAGCCAAAAACAATTCCTTGCGCAGGTTCCCCATTGGGCATGGTGGGATTCATCATCCGGTCAATGCTTCCCGCAACAGCCGGTGAGTCGAACACTTCCGATCCCCTAAAAATCTCCAGCATCATTTCAGGGTCATTCACAAATAGGGCCAACCTCTCCTTTTTCTCATCAGGTTTTGGCATTGGAGCCGCGTAACATTTTACATCTTCATATCCAGGAACTTCCTGCAACGATTGATGCGCGTGCACAACCAAATTTTCTGCACCCTGTTGCATTAACAAAGGAAATGCTGTCGCACCTTTTCCTAAAGGCATATGCATCAAAAGAGCTGCTATCTCTGATTTAACAGTCAGAAGAATTTGGCGAAGACTCCGGTCTGGGGTAATAAGAGGAACATTTTGGCCAAATTGATCTGTTCGTGCTACGACAAAATCAATTAGTTCCCCACTTACTTGGATACTGATTTTATTTTCAATTTTTTGCGACATAGTGGTTTTTCCTTTGCAATGTATGTTTCCGCCATCATAGTGGTACTTTGCGTATCGGTAAAGTGCAAGAATCTGTAAAGGCAGGTTGTATACTTATTCCGATGACCTTTTCCGAAAAAAAACTCTACCATCAAATCCATCCACTGAAGCCATAACTCATGCACAAAAACGAATCCTCTACGATATACGTTGCACTCCTACGAGGCATCAACGTCGGCGGAAACAATAAAGTGGAAATGGCTAAACTCAAAAAAACTTTTGAGGAGCTTGGTTTTACAAATGTGAGAACGTTTATTGCGTCTGGCAACGTCATTTTTCAAAGTGGCGAAACAAACCAGCATGCTCTTGCACAAAAAATCGAGTCAGCGATCAAAAAGGATTTTGGGATACAAATTAACGTTTTATTGCGGGATTTTAAAAGCATCGAAAAGTTGGTAAAAGCAATTCCCGCTTCGTGGGTGAACGACAAAGCGATGAAGTGCGACGTCATGTTTTTGTGGGAAAATGTTGACAGTAAAGAAATCCTCAAACAACTGCCGTTTGACTCTTCGCTGGAGGATGTGCGGTATTTTCCTGGAGCAGTCGTGTGGCGCATTGATCGGGATAAAGTGACCAAAAGCCGGATGTTCAAAATCGTCGGGACAAAAGTTTATGCGCACATGACCGTGCGCAACCCGAATACGGTGAGGAAGTTGTATGATTTAATGAAGGGACTTACTTCTGTTTAGATTTTTTTATACAACCGACCCCGTTTTTACTTCCCCATCTCGCTTGAATGAAGCCACAACTACTCCTTTTGGCGAGGATTTCGATTCGATCAATGTGTAGGCAGCCGGAATGGTGCCGGTGTCAAACAACTTTTTCCCCATACCAAGTGTGATCGGAAATATTTTCAACCACAGCTCATCGATCAAATCGTTTTTCAATAAAGTTTGCACAAAATTACCGCTCCCATATACTTGCAAGTCCGGGCCGTCTTGCTGTTTGAGTTTTTTGATTTCTGCCACAATGTCGCCCTTCAAAAAAACCGTCGTCTTCCAGTCATGCGCAGTGAGCGTGTTCGAGGCGACATACTTCGTCACTGTATTAATACCCGGCCACTGTTCCGGGTGCTGCGGCCAATACGACGCAAATATCTCGAACGTTTTTCGTCCGAGCAACAAGTCAAACGGCTTGCTCATTTGTTCGCCCATCACTTTTCCTAAAAACTCATCAAAGTATGGCGCTGTCCAGCCACCGTATGTAAAACCACCGCTCGTATCTTCCTCGGGGCCACCGGGCGCCTGTATGACACCGTCAAGTGTGATAAAAGTGACAACGATGATTTTGCGCATATAGGTTTCTCCTTGAAGTCTAGTTTTCTGATTCTTTCTCGTTGGGCTGGCCTTTCCCCGTCGTAATCAAGTCCCGCAAGCTGCCGTTGATGTAGCCGCCCCACGCGTTTGAGCAGTCGTTGTAACATTCGTAATCAGGAACTAAACCGACGTGGGTGAAGCGAACTTCTGTTTTGCCACCCTTTTTCGCAATTTCAAACATAATTTTGGTGCCGTTCCACTCGATTTTGTTTTTCACAAAACTCAGCGAGCTGTCTAACACGAGCCAAACGACTTTTTTGCCAGGAATGAATTCGACGATCTTCTGTTTGGAGTAATGGATGTCTTCGTACCGATACGTAAACTCAGCGCCGAGTTTGTCGGTACTCCCCTCAATTTCTCCCGACCACCAGCCCCGCACATTATTAATGGCGGCGAAAACTTCTGCCGGAGTTTTATCTACTGCAAAGGTGGTGGTGTAGCTGAGGTTGTTCATGGAATTAGTGTAACATGGATGAAGTTAGCGGTCATCGTCACCTCACCCCATCAAACGCCCGCGTAAAATACGGTTGCTGAGGAATACTCTCTGCAAACGGAGATAGAATGCCGACAATAGTATCAAGCCCTCTTGCCTTATCACCGGGTAAATCACACCCACGTCCACCAACCCAAATATCCGGGTGAACACGAAATGCCGGCACCAAATTTGGGATTGCAACCGATTTGTTTCCCGTTTTCGAAACGTAGGTGAAGCAGTGATAATCGGGATATGAAAATTTCCCGCCACCTTCATTCAATTCATCAATCATTCCGTTAATCAATCTCATCGCAGCCAAAATTGTTCCCTGACTTTCAACAACAGTTTCTGTAAAAGCCACCGGTTTTGTTCTTCCATCCGGTGTGACGATTTGGAAAATATCGGGCGGTTGCAAACAGATTGGTTCCGGCAAGCGTGACGTATCATCTTTGTAGTACGACATCCGCATTGGATTGAGATCTTTGCTCAATTCCTCACCAAGTCTGAGGCCGCTGCGTAAAATGGGTACAACTGAAACATCAGCGGGACCGGGAAAAAGCAATCCGAAATGGGTTCGAAGTGCTTGCAACCCCGCCTCACATTCAGCGGCAGAAATAATCACGATTGCATCTTCAGTTTTTCGAGCGGATTCAATGCCGGTAGCTAGACCAATGCTGCGTTCTCTGTTTTCAAGTCCGGGGAAACTCATATTTTCTTCCTTTCCAAAAATTGAAAAAAATCTGTTTCGGTAAAGAGAAAACTGAGTATCAGTAGCACAATGACGACAATGATTGCATCAATACTATCTCGGCCTTGTTTTGCCCAGTACACATCTTTCAAAAACAGCCAGAGCGCAAACTCATCAATCGTTAACGCGGCGCCAATTCCAAAAAAAACTGCCGTAATATGCCGCAACTTTTCATTGTGCCAAAAAGAAATTCCCAGAAATCCGGTGACGAGCAACAAAATGATGCCGGGAACCATGTGGTGAATGTGCAGAGAACCAGTTTGGTTTGCGAGAATATGCGCTTTTTGCAAATGGGTAATGATTCGGATACACAGGAATGTCACCAAAAAACTGAGGAGAATGAGAGACTGGGCCACCACTTTCTTTTTGACTAGAGTTTTATGGAGTTTAATCAAAATGTGTTTGATTGCCACGAAAATGAGTGTAGCACACTGCACGGCTGACTCAACATGTCTCAACGCTGCCTCAACGCTTCGTCAATTAAAAACACTTGATTTTTTCGCAGCAAGGGCAGTTTATCCTGTGCAAAGAAACCATACTCAGATACTTCGTGGTTAGGTTTAAACTCACCCCCAATGAACACACCAACGTAACACATGTCCAGTCGCGCAGTGTCGCGGTCGGTGCGCGTTTTGAGTGGTTGATCCACACTCACCACAAAACCAGATTCTTCTTTAATTTCTCGCTCCAACGCTTCACGCGGGTGCTCACCAGCTTTCAGGTAGCCGCCTGGCAAGGCCCACGCATGTTGGCGGTATACATGTTTGAAAACAAGGATTTCATGTTTGTCGTTAAAAATAACGCCCGTGACACCAATTAGAAACTGTGCTTGAAAAAAACGCATCACAAACAACTGCGCACCCTTCGGGAGCTGGAGGATTTTCCAAAATTTGGCAAAGAATACTTTCACAGTGCGTTCGGATCTTCAGGTTCAGTGCTAGGGCTGCGTTTCGAGCCACTCCCAAAACTCCGTTTCAACTTTTCATTTTCGAGTTCCAATTGGTGCACTCGTTTGGTTAGTTCCAGCACTTCATCTTTATTTTTTTTGATTTCATGATCTTTGCTGCGCAGCGCCAGAGAAGCAGAAATGGAGTGAATAATGTAAATGATATACGAGAATACCAAACCAATGAGCAAAGAACCGATAATCACGTAAAAAAGTGGAACGTTAGAAACGACATACGACCCAATATGTACGGAAACAAGTTCAAGGTTATTTTTTGAGATATAGGCGAGGATTGACCCCACAATTAAAAACAAAATTAAAATTAACATAGGCCTCACTTCTTAATATAGCCTTTGTACGGTAAAGTATAGCAGGTTCCGGTCATTACCCCACCGCTTTTTTTACTAGTGCTGCGATCCGTGCTTCTTCAGCGGCGGTCAATTTCTTCAGCGCATAGGAAGTTGGCCACATCTCACCTTCGTCGAGTCTTGCTGTGTCGCTAAAACCGAGCGTTGCGTATCTCGTTTTGAACTTCTGTACGTTTTGGAAAAAGCATACAACTTTGCCATCTTTGTTGGCATACGCGGGCATCCCGTACCAAGTTCTCGGTACGAGAGTTGGCGCGGTGGCTTTGATGATCGCGTGAAGTCGCTTGGCTATCGTGCGATCCGGTTCCGGCATCTCGGCAATTTTTGCGAGCACGTCGTTTTCCCCGTTCGCCTTATTCTCCTTCGCGCGCGCTGCCGCTTTTAGTTCTTCGGCACGATCTTTGATCGCGGCTCGTTCTTCGTCGGTGAATCCTGTGGAGTTTTTGTCGGCGACTGGCATATACGATTCCTTTCTACTTTACTGCAATTATTCATGTTGTTGTATATATGTCAACGCATTCTTAGTAAAATACAACGATGAGCACATCCATTCGCCGAAAAGTCCCACAAATTACACTGTATTTTTGGATCATTAAATTACTGACCACGGGGATGGGCGAAGTCGCCTCAGACTACTTAGCACATCGGTTTGATCCCGTTATTGCTGTAGGAATGGGAGGCATTGGTTTGTTAATTGCTTTCGTTTTGCAGTTTTCAGTGCGGCGCTATGTCGCTTGGATTTACTGGCTTTGCGTTGTGATGGTAGCCATTTTTGGCACGATGGTTGCAGACGTCCTCCATGTGGGTTTGGGCGTACCATACGTCGTGTCATCTGTATTATTTTTGGTTGCCCTCGGCATTACTTTTTTTCTTTGGTACCGCACTGAAAAAACGCTGTCTGTGCATAG
>Ga0070730_10000451_pt1 | contig 48309 bp, 38 predicted proteins | sample Coa_R1_3_FD_66447 | JGI IMG/M metagenome (GOLD analysis project Ga0070730, IMG submission 66447) | Surface soil microbial communities from Centralia Pennsylvania, which are recovering from an underground coalmine fire - Coalmine... | ecosystem: Environmental > Terrestrial > Soil > Unclassified ...
TAGCAAAGGTTGTAGATGCGCCGCTGATGCAGCCGCACAATCTCTTCCCATGCCCGGGAATCGCCCGTCAGGCATTTGCGTACCAGTGCCCCTGTTTGTTGGTCTTCCAAGCAGTCTCCCCGGCCCCGGTTTCCCTGTATCGCAACCCCTAAATTACGCTTAAAGCATATACGCTGCCAGAGGGCTGGCAGTTCCGAAAAAGGGCCTGATTTTTAAGACGGGTGGGAAAGCGCAATGTTAACTGCATATTTTGGGTGTTCCGCAGAAATCCGCTGAGTCACGGATTGACGGCCTCCGCAAGCAGCACGGTACTATGTCTCTACCGTGTTACTCACAATTACCAGTCATCAAACACCAGCGACGGACCTCGGCTATCTGCTGCACAAAAATCCGGCGCATGTGCAATCCTTCGATTTGTCGTTCGGAAAGGCATATGTCTTTTATCCGGAGGCAAGCGAGGAAAACTGCACGGCAGCCCTGCTTCTCGATATTGATCCGGTGGGTTTAGTGCGCCGGCGGCGCGGCCCATCGGGTGAGGGCGGCACCCTCGACCAATATGTGAATGACCGGCCATACGCGGCATCGTCCTTCATGAGCGTGGCCATTGCCCAGGTTTTTGGGACGGCGATGGGAGGCAAAAGCAGGGACAGACAGCAACTTGCTGAAACGCCGATTCCGCTCACGGCGAAAATTGCCGTTCTGCCCTGTAAGGCGGGAGTCGAGTTTATCAGCAAATTATTTGAGCCGCTGGGTTACGAAGTGCAAACTCAGGGACATATTCTGGACGGCCATTTTCCTGAATGGGGAGAGAGCCGGTATTACACGGTGAAACTCAAGGCGCGTGTGCGGTTGCAGGATTTGCTTACCCATTTGTATGTGCTGATTCCCGTTCTGGACGCGGACAAGCACTACTGGATAGGCGATGACGAAGTAGAGAAGCTTCTTCGCCATGGAGAAGACTGGCTGGCGACCCATCCGGAGAAGGAAGTAATTGTCCGGCGTTATCTGAAGCACCGGCATCACCTTGCCAGAGAGGCCCTGAATCGTCTGGCCGATGAGGACGAGTCTGATCCTGACCGAGCAGTAGTTACCCACGCCCAGGAAGAACTCGCGATTGAGAAGCCGCTGAAATTATGGGAGCAGAGGCTGGGTGCAGTTGTTTCCGTGCTCAAAGCCAGCGAAGCCAGACGAATTCTGGATTTGGGTTGTGGCGAGGGGCGTTTGCTCGCGGCGCTGCTGGAAGACCGACACTTCAGCGAGATCGTCGGAATGGACGTTTCTTTCCGCAGCCTTGAAATAGCCAGCGACCGGCTCCATCTTGATCGGCTGCCGCCTGCGCAACAACAGCGTATACGGTTGATCCATGGATCGCTCATGTACAAAGACAAACGGCTGTCAGGTTTTGATGCTGCCTGCGTTGTGGAAGTGATTGAGCATCTGGATCCGCCGCGTTTGGCCGCTTTTGAGCTTGTGCTGTTTGGACATGCACGTCCAAAACAGGTTGTGATAACCACACCCAACGCGGAATACAACGTGCGTTTTGAAACACTTCCTGCCGGCCAGTTCCGGCACAAAGATCATCGTTTTGAATGGACACGGCAGCAATTTCAAAACTGGGCCGAAGGTATTGCCGCTCGTTTCGGGTATACCGCGAGATTTTTGCCGGTCGGGCCGGAAGATGCCGAGGTTGGCCCGCCCACGCAGATGGGAGTATTTACGTTGTGAAAATTACCATTCCTGAACTCTCGCTGGTGGTGCTGATTGGCCCTTCAGGCTGCGGAAAATCGACCTTCGGACGGAAGCATTTTAAGCCGACGGAGATTGTCTCGTCCGATTTTTGCCGTGGCCTGGTTTCGAATGACGAGAATGACCAGTCCGCAACCAATGATGCCTTTGAGGCGCTGCACTTCATTACCCGCAAACGCATGCAGCGAGGACATCTCACCGTAATTGACGCCACCAACGTACAGCCGGAGGCCCGCAAACCGCTGGTGGAGATTGCGCGCGAATATCACGTTTTGCCGGTGGCGATTGTGCTCAATCTGCCGGAAAGGCTCTGCCAGGACCGCAATCAGTCCCGGCCAGACCGCAATTTCGGTCCGCATGTAGTGCGCAATCAGTCACGTGATTTACGCCGCTCTTTGCGCGGTCTGGAGCGCGAAGGCTTTCGGCACGTCTTTGTTCTTTCTTCGATGGAAGAAGTAGATCAGGTTGAGGTTCGGCGCGAGCCTTTGTGGAACAACAGGAAGCACGAGCATGGGCCATTCGACATTGTTGGCGATGTGCATGGATGCTTCGACGAACTCTGTCTTCTGCTGGAAAAGCTGGGATATGCCGTAATTGCAAACAATGGTTCTTATTCCGTCACGCCACCGCAGGGACGCAAGCTGGTCTTTGTGGGCGATCTGGTGGACCGCGGACCAGGCACTACACAGGTTCTGAAACTGGCCATGTCGATGGTCGAAAGCGGAACAGCTCTCTGTGTGCCGGGCAATCACGACGCCAAACTGCTGCGTAAGCTCAAGGGTAAAAATGTGCAAATTACGCACGGATTAGCGGATACGCTGGCCCAAATGGAAAGTGAGTCGGAGGAGTTTAAGCAGAAGGTGGCCCGGTTCATTGATGATCTCGTCAGTCATTACGTGCTCGATGACGGAAACCTCGTGATCGCTCATGCGGGAATGAAAGAAGAGATGCAGGGCCGTGGATCGGGAAAGGTGCGGGAGTTTGCGCTGTATGGCGAGACCACCGGCGAGACCGACGAGTTTGGCCTGCCTGTGCGCTATAACTGGGCCGCCGATTATCGCGGACGCGCCATGGTGGTCTATGGGCATACACCGGTAGCCGAACCTGAATGGCTGAACCGGACGATCAACATTGATACCGGATGTGTCTTCGGCGGCAAACTTACGGCGCTGCGCTATCCGGAAAGGGAACTGGTCTGCATTGCCGCGAAGCAAACCTATTACGAGCCAGCGAAACCTTTTTTGCCCCAGGCGCAGCCTGCTCCAGCGCTAACCGCTCAACAGCAGCAGGACGAACTGCTGGATATCGACGACGTACTGGGCAAACGCATTATCTCCACGCGTTTTCAGCGAAATATTACTATTCGCGAAGAAAATGCCACGGCGGCGCTGGAAATCATGAGCCGCTTCGCTGCGAATCCCAAATGGCTCATCTATCTGCCCCCGACGATGTCACCTTCGGAAACCAGCAAACGTGAAGGTCTGCTCGAACATCCGGAGCAGGCCTTTGACTACTATCGCTATGAAGGCATAGGCAAAGTGATCTGCGAGCAGAAACACATGGGGTCGCGCGCCATTGTGATCGTTTGCCGCGATGAAGATGCCGCCCGCACGCGCTTTGGTGTGGTGGAAGAAGGACTTGGCATCTGCTATACCCGCACGGGCCGACGATTTTTTAACGAGCACACACTGGAATCAGAAGTGCTGGCCCGAGTGCACGCGGCTTTGTCCGCTGCCGGCATTTGGGAGCGCTTTAACACCGAATGGGTGTGTTTGGACTGCGAATTAATGCCATGGTCGGCGAAAGCGCAGGAATTATTGCGGCAGCAGTATGCGCCGGCGGGGACCTCGGCCAAAGTGGCGCTTACCGAGGCAATGGCGGCGCTCGAAACGGCTTCGATTCGAGATGCAGAGGCAGGCCCAGTGCTCGAACGATACCGGCAGCGTTTCAACATGGCAGAGAAGTATGTGGAAGCATACCGGCACTATTGCTGGCCGGTATCGTCCGTGGATGATTTGCGCCTTGCGCCATTTCATCTGCTGGCCACGGAAGGCACCGTGCATACCAGCAAAGATCACGTCTGGCATATGGAAACGATTGCCGAAGTATGCTCCGGAGAGAAATTGTTGATGTCCACGCCCTACATGATCGTGGACCTTGCGGATCCCGAGTCTCAGTCGCGCGCGCAAACCTGGTGGGAGGAACTGACCGGACAGGGCGGGGAGGGCATGGTGGTGAAGCCGCTGGAGTTCATTGCCAGCGGCAGTCGTGGTTTGGTGCAGCCGGCGGTAAAGTGCCGGGGCAGAGAATACCTGCGCATTATCTATGGCCCGGAATATACGCTGCCGGAAAATCTGGAGCGTCTGCGTTCGCGTGGTCTGGGGCGCAAACGATCGCTGGCTTCGCGCGAGTTTGCCCTGGGTATTGAATCGCTTGAGCGCTTTGTAAAACTGGAGCCGCTGCGCAGGGTGCATGAGTGCGTCTTCGGCGTACTGGCTCTGGAGAGCGAACCGGTGGACCCGAGGTTGTGAACGCATGATGCTACTCAACTGAATTTTTCTCATGAATGTGTTGAGTACACTACAGGGAATGTTTATCCGCATACTCATTATTTTTATGTTTGCCGTTTCGGTGCTGGAATCGTCAGGGCAAACAGTCATTCTCGGTGTACTCGAAGATTTTCCGGGAAGTCCGCCTGAATATCCGGGACATCGCTCCGTGCGGGTTGTGTTCAGAAAGAATGAACATGACTGGCAGTCGTACTTCAATGCCTGTTCTGCCCGTGATTGCAGGAATAAGACAGCCACCGATTATCCCGTCGAAATGAGATGGACCATCACTTTTGATGGCAGAAATCTCGGTCAGCTTTCCAGCCACATGTCGAAACAGCTGGAATTCGATTCAAGTAAGGGCGAGCAACAGATTGCCAGCGAAGGAAGTGTGCCAACCATCGGAAATCGGTTGTCTGAGTTTGGCACTTTTCTGAATGACACGGCATATCGTCCACTGGTTGCCGTATCGCAGCCATATTTCAAAGACCCTGATATGTGGAAACGGACACACTTGTCTGCAGACATGGCAACTCTTGCATTTCGGGACTTCCACAAAAAACTCCCCAAACTCTGCAAGACGGATGCAAAGAGCGAAAGCGGTGTTAGCCCATTTCCGTATCGCAACACAGATCTCAAGACCGGAAAAGTCTATGCCTCAAAAGCCGGCTGGTTGTTGATTGAGCTGAAAATAGATGCCATTGAATGCGACGACGAATCTGGCCGGTCCATCGATAATCAGTGGTTTGTTATTACTCCCACAAGAGAAGTGCACTTCCTGGGCGAAGGCATGTGGCTGGTGGATGCCGGTGATTACGATAATGACGGCAAGTCAGAAGTGATGTTCTGTATTGATCAGTACAATCGCGGCGGCTACAAGCTTTTCTATGATGATTTCAAAAAACAGACGATTTTCGAATTTCACTATCATTAAGAATAATGCGCGCGCCTGAGGCTTGTTCAAGTTGAGTATGCCGCAGGCGCGCGCGTTATTTTTCTAAACGCCAGCCATCGCCGGCTCCCGCACGCCGTAGATCGAGTACCATGAGGTTGCGGCCTTCAGGCTTTCGTTCACGTTTTCGATGTTCTTCACGCCTTCGCTCTGCAGCCATTGTTCAAAGGCTTTTGCACCCTGCTTTGCGTAAACCGGGATTCCGTCTTTCCAGGTTGCGCGGCCGCACAGCACGCCATTGAATTTAACGCCGGATTCCGCCGCCAAAGCCAGGGATTCATTGAACTCCGCATTGCTCACACCGGCGGAAAGATAAATGAAAGGCTTTTTCGTGACGGAGGCAGCCGAGCGGAAGTGTTCCATGGCTTCCTGCTTCGAATATGCTTTCTGACCGCCGAAGGATTTCGCGCCTTCCACAAACTTCATGTTGACCGGAATTTCCACCTTGAGCACATCGACGCCGTAGCGTTCCTTCGAGAATTCCGCCATGGACTGGGAAACGATCTCCGGCTTCTTCTTCGCGAAATCGAGTCCCTTTTCGTCAGCGCCTTCTTCGTAACCCACGAATTCGAGAAAGAAGGGAATATCGTTGGCGCGGCATTCATCGCCAATGCGCTCCACCCAGGCATGTTTCCTGTCGTTGATGGCGGGGCCGTCGGTTGGAGTGTAGTAGAGCAGCACTTTCACGCAGTCCGCGCCGGCTTCTTTCAGGCGGCGTGCGGACCAGTTGTCGAGCAGATCGGGCAGGCGTCCGGGGCCAGTCTTGTCATAGCCGGTTTTTTCATACGCCAGCAGCAGGCCGGCATTGCGGGCGCGGCGTTTTGCCGCGGGCAGTCCCCATTCCGGATCCAGCAAAATAGCGCTGGCGTGGGGCGTAAGCACCTCGCTCACAATCGCCTTGAATTCTTCGATCATGGCGGAGCTGATCTCCGCTCCTTTTTCTTTGGCCAGCGATTTCTGCAGCGACCCCCGCTGGTCCATGGCGGCGGCGGCAATTACGCCACGCTGGTTGGAGACAGCTTTCATTCCGGCAAGCTTCCCAGGAGTGAGATTCATAGTTATTCCTCCGTATGATTTTGGTTTTGCAATTATGGCTGCAAGAGAGTCCCCGGCACAGACCGAGGACTTGGATGCACTTTGCGCAGCGGTGTTTGCAGGCGAACCAACAGTACAGCCCATTGTACTAAACCTGCGAGTCCGAACATTACTGCAGCAGAGGCAGTTTCTTGAGAATAGCGCGTTGCCGTGAGATCAGTGATTCGATCCCGTGCGCCGCAAGATCCATCATCCGTTTAAGCTGGGCTTCCTCGAAGGGATGCTGCTCGGCGGTGGCCTGGACTTCCACGATCTTGCGCCCTCCGGTCATCACAAAATTCAGGTCCACGTCGGCGCGGGAATCTTCTTCGTAGCAGAGGTCGAGAAGAATGGAGCCTTCCACAATGCCGACACTCACGGCCGCCACAAAGTGACGAAGGGGCGCGGTGGAAAGCGTGCCTGCTTCCACCAGCTTTTCCAGGGCCAGGCCCAGGGCGACAAAGGCGCCGGTGACGGAGGCGGTACGGGTGCCTCCATCGGCCTGAATCACGTCGCAGTCGATGGTAATCGTGCGCTCGCCCAGGCGTTCGAGGTCCACGGCGGCCCGCAGGGCGCGCCCGATCAGCCGCTGGATTTCATGGGTGCGTCCACTTTGCCGCCCGCGCGCGGCTTCGCGTGGAGTGCGGGTCAGCGTGGAGCGCGGCAGCATACTGTATTCGGCGGTGATCCAGCCTTTGCCCGCGCCTTTCAGGAACGAAGGCACGCTCTCCTCGATGGATGCGGTGCAAATCACCCGCGTGTTGCCCACCTCGATCAGCGCCGAGCCTTCAGCGGTGGAGATAAAGTCGGGAAGAATGCTGACTGGACGCATCTGATCCGGAGACCGGTTATCAGAGCGAAAGATCACGTCTTTATTGTTATTGCTATTTTTCAATGTCAATCAACTCAATATATTCGATTGGGCGGCCCAGAAACGGCCCGCCGAGAGCCCGAAATTTTTCCACCGAATCGGTGGTGTAGCAGCGCAGGCTTCCGGAGCCCTGGTGCCTCGCAGCGCCCTCCATGCACTCTAACACTTTTGCCGCCGTGGATTCCGCGGAATCCACGATCTGCACTGCGGAGGGCGCGACCCGGCGCAGCAGCGGGCGAATCAATGGATAATGCGTGCACGCCAGCACCAGGACGTCCGCGCCCCGCGCCCCGTTCTTAAAGATGTCGTCAATATAAATATGCGCCACCTGCTCGGTGACCGGATGCTCAACCCAGCCTTCTTCAATCAGCGGCACGAACAACGGACAGGCTTTTTCGATTCCTTCAATGCCACGCCGCTCGAGGGCTTTTTGATATGCATGGCTGCCGACCGTGGCCTCGGTTGCGATTACCGCGACTTTTTTCGTCTTTGAAATTTCCTGGGCTTTCTGCGCTCCTGGTTCGATCACGCCGATTACGGGAATGCTCACGGACTGGCGGATTTCATCGAAAGCCAGCGCGCTGGCCGTGTTGCACGCGATCACCAGCAGCTCCGCGCCCTGCTGCTCCAGGAATTGCGCGCTGGCCGAAGCATATTTGGCCACGGTACGCACCGATTTGGCCCCGTAGGGAAGATGGGCGGTGTCGCCGAAGTAAAGGTAATCAGCGGCGGGAAGCACGCGCAAAAGTTCGCGCAATACCGTGAGTCCGCCAAATCCTGAGTCAAACACTCCAATGGCCGGCATGGGTTATTCGAACTCCTTTGCCAGTTCGTGGACGGTCTGGACTTCGTAAAAAGACATGAGATCGACGTGGCCGGCGAGAGTTTCCCGCTCTTTGCCATCCACGATGAATTTCACCCGCGCCACATTCGGCACATTGGCCGCCAGTGTTTCAATCAGCGAAATCAGCGTCAACTCCTCCGGCAAAATGCCGGAAGGATGGCCTTCGGCAAATTCAGGAGTAGTATCCACGACGACGGTATCGTTCGTCACCATATAGATATCCCGAATACCGCTGCCCCTGGCCAGGTAGTGAGGCGACGGTTGCTGCAGATACTCCGCCAGAACGGTTTTTATGGCTTCGCGCGCGCGCAGGCTGCGATCCTCGGGCATAAAAACACTGGTCTCGCGCCAGCGCAGTGCGTGCTCGTCATCGTAGGCCACCAGCATGCGAATCCGTTCCTGCTTTCCCTCGGCGGGCGGAGCGAGAGTGCGGTCCTCCGCCTCCTGCGCGGTTTTTGCTTCCTCTTTATGCTTGATTCGGACGATATAGACTCCGCTGATTAAAACACCGATCAGCAGCAGTCCAATGGTGATTTGCAAATGGCGCGGAATCACGGCTGGCCTGCCTGACTGCGCGATTTCGCGATTGCGGTGGTAACGGCCAGGGCCACGCTGTTTTGGAATTTTGGCGTGGCGATGGTCCGCGGTTCATCCGCGCTGGCCGCCAGTTCTACGGCAATTGCCGGAGCCACAATGTTGTTGAGCGGTCGCAGTGGTGAATTCAAGCTGGCCACTTCCACCTGTGCTTTCGTTAACTCGGCAGCCACGGCGCTGGCCAGTGCCCGGCTGCGGGGCAGAGAATCGGATTGCGCGGCTTCCCAGGGAAGAAAACGGCCTGACGGCGGCGATGATGGCAGCAAAGGCGCATAAACGCGTACTCCTTCGCCTGCATCTCCAGCGTGGATGGCAATGTACAGCGCCTCATGCAAAGAGTTGGCCAGCTCCGCGCGCCGTTCCAGGCTCACGCTGACATCGGATTCGCGCAACAGCCGTACGGCGATGCCCCGGTTCCCCAGTTCCCAGCGGAGCAGGCGGGCGAAGCTGAGAGTCACGTCTTTTTCCATCGTCTGGTTGCCAAGACTGGCCCCGTGATCGTCACCGCCATGGCCGGGATCGATCACCACCAGAAACTCGGGTGGCGAGGGTTTAGGCGCTTCTGTCTCCTGTGGAGTTGCCTGGGCCGGTGTTTCCGGCTGCGGTTGCGGCTGGGGCGCGGCGCTTTGCGGTTCCTGCTCAATCTGCCAGGCCGGAGCCAGGATAGGGACCAGACAGATCAGCAGAGCGCAAAACAATGCGAAGCGCGTTTTTGGTGTCCAGCTAGTCCAGCGCATAGATTGCCAGACCGCTCAAAAGCTTGGGATAGAAGTCGGTCGATTTTTGCGGCAGCACCTCGCCCGCAAAGGCGGCTTCGCGGACCTGATCGATGCGCGCCGGATTCATCAGAAAGGCGACATTCGCTCCCTGGCGCACCCAGGAAATCGCCTCAAATGCATCGCGCTCGTATTTCACGTGTACCTGATCGCGAATGGCTTCTTCGGAGATACCCAGCACCCGTTCCAGCAAGATCTTATGGAGTTGCACCACATCCATGGAGCTCTGCAGGCTGGAGATGCTCCGCAGCGCGTCCTGTATCGCGCGCTTTTTGGCGCGCATCAGATAAGGCCCCTGGCGGGTGACCGCGACAAACGAGGTCCCGTTTTCTCCTGCTTCTCCGAGAAGCGTGGTGGCGCTGCGGCTCTCGGAGCGCAGGTCAATGCGGCTGATATCGAAATAGCGTTTTGCGGTTTCGAGCATCCGCTCGCGATCAAAGCTGGGAAGTCCGTGCACAATGCGGTGCGTGGGCAGTATGACCAGTCCGCGATCTTCCATGCGGATCAAAGTCATCATTACAAACTCGTGCGGCGCGCTGGCTCCGGCGTCGGGTGATTGCGCGCGGCACTCGTCTCTGTAGGCCAGCGCGGTTTCATAGCGATGATGACCGTCGGCAATCAACAGCTTCTTCTCGCGCATGTACCGCTGCGCGGCGCTGATGAGGGAAGGATCCTGAATGCGCCAGACCCGGTGCAGGACCTCATATTCGTCGAGCACCGATATGTCGGGATCTTCCTCGGTCTTCATGAGCGCATCAAGTTCGGCCTGGGGATCGCTGTACAGCATGAAAATCTGCCCGAAATGGGCGCGCGTGGCGCGCAGCAGATTCAGCCGGTCTTCGCGCGGTTTGGAATGCGTTTGTTCGTGGCGGAAGATGACCCCGTCGGAATAATCGTGAATGCGCCCGGCAACAGTCAGCCCGCGCCGCTCGGCCAGGTCTCGAGTACCTGGAATGGTAAAAGTTTGTGAATAGACATAAATGCAGGGTTCGGTATCCTGCTTGAGGATTCCGCCCGCCCGCCAGTCATGCAGGTATTCGGCTGCCCGGGTGTAAACATTGAAGGACGGAGTATCGGTTTCGCCCGCCCGGCCCAGAATGATTCGCACCAGATTATGCGGACTCAGGTCATAGTACTTGCCCTGCATCTCTGGCGTGATCTTGTCGTACGGCTGCGTCACCACATCTTCCAGCCGGACCTGGTGCGCATCATAACGAAGAGCTTTGAAAGGGAAGATTTCTGCCATTGCTGGTGTGTAATCGCGAATTTCGTGCAACTTCGCGCCACTCCTGCATTCTATCAAGCGGGAACGGGAAAACCGGGTCCGGCTTTCGCACATCCAAAATTATGGGCTGATAGCAGCTATTCAACCAAATGTTCCGCATTTCAACCACGGGTTCGCTGTGGTAGTATCGGCGGTAGTTCGCCGATTTCAGAGGTTTCCCTTATGGCCCGCCTGGAAGGCCGCGGGTATGGCGCGTTTCGGTTACCCGGTATGCTGAAGAATGCGTTCCAACGCATGACTATGCTTCGCCTCGCCCTTTTCCCTTTAATTGTGCTGGCTGCCTCGCTCTGGTGCGGTGCACAGGACGTGAATGTCCATATTGAACCCCGTACCCAGCCCGAGCCCGCTAAAAACGCTCCTCCGAACAGCACAGACGCCACGGGGACAGACGATGCGGCAGCCTCGGATAAAGGCACAAAGACAACCAGCGAGGAATCATTTCGCAAGCCTCGTTTCGTGGTGCCGGTAGATCTGGTACTGGTCAATGTGACCGTCACCGACGATTACAACCGTATTGTTACCGGCCTGGCGAAGGAAAACTTCACCATTCTCGAAGGAAACGCTGCTCAGGAAGTAAAGCATTTTTCCAGTGAAGATGCGCCCGTTTCCCTGGGCGTGATTTTTGACATGAGCGGAAGTATGACGGACAAAATCGAGCAGGCGCGCCGCGCCGTGATTGAATTTTTCAAGACCGCCAATCCGCAGGACGAGTTCTTCATGGTTGCATTCTCCGACAGTCCGCGCATTGTGGCCGATTTCACCAAATCCATTGAAGAGATTCAGGGCAAACTGGTGTACACGGTGCCCCAGGGCCGCACTGCGCTGCTGGATGCCGTCTATCTGGGCGTTAGCAAGATGAAGGATGCCCAAAACACCAAAAAAGCCCTGCTGATTATCTCCGATGGAGGCGACAATCACAGCCGCTATACTGAAAATGAAATCAAATCCGTGGTGAAAGAGGCCGACGTCCAAATCTATTCCATCGGAATTTTTCTTAACCCCAACCAGCCGGAAGAATTGGCTGGTCCTGGACTGCTGACCAATATCTCTGAAGTCACCGGGGGACGGCTTTTTACCATCAATAATGTCAACGACCTGGCGGATGTGGCCACCAAGATTGGAATAGAGCTGCGCAACCAATATGTACTTGGGTACCGTCCAACCAACAAGACCAAGGACGGTCACTGGCGTAAGATCAAGGTAAAATTGATTCCGCCCAAAGGGCTGCCGCATCTCAATGTGTATTCCAGAACCGGATACTATGCTCCGTCGCAATAAACTGACTGCAGGGTCCCTTCTTTTTTGTGTTTGCGCACTGCTTTGTGCGGGCCTGTTGTACGCTCAGAACCCGAGCGGGCAGGCGCAGTCAAAGCCCAGCGAGCAATCACCGGAAGTACAGCCTGCCCCTCTGCCCCCGGACATTGACGCCAATGATCCTGCCATCCCCGTCTGGCTGCGCCCAAAGAGTGCGCCCGCCAGCACGAGCACTGCGGCTCCGGCACCGCCGGTAAACCCGGCGGGCAGCGCGCCTGAGAATCGTGCGTCCGAGGTAAGCAAAAGCGGATCCGGCTTCACCTTCAGAACCCATACCGACGAGGTGGTGCTGCCGGTCACGGTGGTGGACAATAAGCAGCACATGGTCACCAGCCTTACACTGAATGACTTTCAGGTGTATGAAGATGACCAGCCACAGCACATTATGGTTTGCCGCCGGGAAGACGTTCCGGTTTCCATTGGCATTCTGGTGGATAACTCCGGCTCCATGCGGCAGAAACGCGCGGCCGTGACCAAAGCCGTGGTAAATCTGGTGCGGGCCAGCAATCCTCAGGATGAAGCTTTTGTCGTGAATTTCAATGACGAGCCCTACCTCGACCAGGACTTCACCGGAAACGTGAATCTTTTGCGCGAAGCCCTGGACCGTCTCGACTCGCGTGGCGGCACCGCGCTCTACGACGCGGTTTTTGCCGCATCCGATCATCTGGCCAAAATGGCGCAGCGGGAAAAAAAGGTCCTGCTGGTGATTACCGATGGCGAGGATAACGAGAGCCGGCTTTCTTTGGAGCAGGCGATTCGCTCCGTTCAGGACGAGACCGGGCCGGTCATCTACAGTATTGGTATTTTGGGCAGTGAGGGTAAACAGCACCGGGCAAAGCGCGCTCTGGAATCTTTGTCCCTGCAGACGGGCGGCGTGGCCTTTTTCCCAAAAAATCTCGACGAAGTGGACGAAGTCAGCCAGCAGGTGGCCCGCGATATCCGCAATCAGTACACCATCGTTTATAAATCCAGCAATCCGCAAATCAACGGCGGCTACCGCAAAGTCAAAGTGCTGGCCCGGGGATCAGGCTATAAGGATCTTCAGGTCCGCACCAAAAGCGGCTATTTCGCCGGCTCGCAGAAGACCGCCGCCGCAAGGTAAGCGCTGCTGTCTGGAGTTTTCCTGTAGTAGCAATCATCCAGCCGGACTGCTTTCTGCAGCGGGCTATGGCGTTATCAGCAGCTCTGAAATTGTCTTCATGCTGTGGCTTCTGCCGCAATTTCTTTCAACCGGCGCAGATCGAGTTTGCCTGTGCCCAGGTAAGGCAGCGCGTCCACATGCACAAACTGATCGGGACGTGGCTTCCACAGTGACGGCAGGTCTGTTTTGCTGAGTTGAGTCAGGCATTCCTGCAATTTCTCATCGGGCAGGGTATGAAGCACGATTAACCGTTCACCCTTTTTCTCATCGGGTATGGCGGTCACGGCGAAGATTTGTTCGGTCGAACCGCTGATTTCTTGCAGCTGGTCTTCGATCCTGATGTGGGGAACCATTTCTCCGCCAATCTTGCTGAATCGTGTTAAACGGTCTGTGATCCGGATAAATCCGTCTTCGTCCATGGTGGCGATGTCGCCCGTGTTATACCAGCCGTCACGCAGGACTTCGGCGGTCTTTTCCGGACGGTTCAGGTATCCATGCATGACATTGGGACCGCGAACCAGCAGTAATCCGGCTTCTCCCAAAGGCATGGATGCCATCGTTTCAGGACTGACGATTCTTACGCTGATTCCGGGCAGGGGATGGCCGATGCTGGCGCGCCTGGCCCCAACCTGCCGGAACTGGGCTGCCCGGAAGTCGCGGGTGTTAACCGTGACCGCAGGAGAGCATTCGGTGCAGCCATAGCCTTCCAGAGGACGGATACCGAAATGGTCTTCAAATGCGAGGGAAACCCGCTCGGGAAGCTTTTCCGCGCCGGCCATTACATACTGCAGGCTGCCAAAGTCTTCCGGGGAGCAGCGCCGCATGTACGACTGCAGGAATGTAGGAGTCGCGAGCAGGAAAGTAACGGCATACTGGCTGACGAGCGCGCCAATGGCGCGAGCTTCCAGCGGATTCGGATGATAGACCACGCCCACGCCGATCGATGTGGGCAGGCACAGCGTGGCCGTGAATCCGAAAGAATGAAAGAAGGGCAAAATACCAAGAATTTTGTTCGTGCGTCCCAGCATGAATACCTGGTTCATCTGTTCGATGTTGGACGCCACGTTATAGTGAGTGAGCACCACACCTTTGGGGTCTCCGGTGCTGCCGCTCGAGAAGATGATCGTGACCGTATCATCGAGAGTCACCTTTTTTTGAGCGCCAGCAAACTTTTCGATCAGCCGCGCGGGCAGCAGCCAGGCAATGCAGGCCGCTGTCGCACGCTCGAAGAACCGCGGGTTTTCAGCCAGGTCCTCAAGCATGATTGCGGGTACGGGAAGCTGGATGGGGACACGCTCCAGAAATGCCTTCGAGGTAATTACAGTTTCCAGTTCACACTGTTTGGCGCATGAGGCCAGAATTTCGCTGGAAGCGGTGTAATTCAAATTGACCGGAACTTTGCCCATCAGGAGTGCGGCGAGATTGACGAGAGCGCCGGGTACCGAGGGCGGGAGCAGGATACCGACCATCTTCTGTTTGCCCCAAACCGGGCGGAGCCGCCGCGCCAGAAAAACCGTGCGAGTGAGTGCGCCGCCGAAGGTAAGTTTCGGCGTTCGCCCGTCCGCCATGGCAAAGCGAAACGGATGCCGCCTTGCCGTTTGCACAAACGAGCGGTGCAGCGGCTGCATATAGCGCTTGCGGTACTGGTATGCCTCCGCGCCAAGTTCCTGCACCGCCTGGCGGACATCCTGGGCACTGCTGGTTGAGGGCATCGGATTACCGAAGGTGACGGTTACGGGATAGGGCAGCCTGCGCGGAAGCTTCCATAGAAATCTTCCACGCTCGAAGCTAAAGATCGAGCCCCACACTCCACCCAGATTCGCCGGAATAATGGGGACATCCACGCCCTTAAGGATCTTTTCCATGCCGCGCCGGAACGGGAGCATCTGGCCAATCCGGGTCATCTGGCCTTCCGGAAAAATGCATACGATTTCGCCATCTTTCAATGCCTGCGTTGCTGTTCTGAGAGACTGGATCAGTTCGCGTGGACGAAGCTGAGAGGAGATTGGAATCGCCCGCATGATTCCGGCGAAGGGCTTGACCAGTGGGTGGTCATAAATGTCTTTGAACATGATGAAGCGTATCGGGCGATCGATCGAGGCAAGCAGGAGAAGTGCATCGACCAGGGAGATGTGGTTCGGCGCCAGCAGCGCTCCGCCTTTTGCCGGAATATTTTTGTGCCCTTCGAGATGAATTCGATACAAAGTATGGGTCGCGATCCACAGCAAGAGCCGCAGCAGGGCATCGGGCAGCAGGCAAAGAACATAGATTGTCGCTGCGATGGTTACTAACGAGACAGCCAGAAAGATCGAGGACGGACCCATGTGTGCGTAATGCTGGAAGAAATAGTAAATGCCGGACGCTCCACCAATGCCGACAAAGGAGAGCAGGTTCGCGGCTGCAATCACTCCACCCCTGTCTTTTTTGTCCGGGCGGTGCTGGATCAGAGCGTTTACCGGAACGGCGAAGAAGCCAGCCGAAAAGCCAAGTGCGGCCAGCAGTATGAGCACATGCGTGAACGAAAGATTATGCGCGGAGAGCAGAACCCCGAAAATCGTCATGCCGACGGAGCCAAGCGGAATCAGTCCATATTCGACCTTGCCACTCGAAAGATATCCGGCGGCCAGGCTGCCCAGCCCGATGCCAATCGCAACCGCGGCTTGCAGAATTCCCGTGCGCGTTGAGGTAATGTGCAGAACATCGCTGCCATAGAACACGATGTTGGCGGTCAGTAATGCGCCGAGAAACCAGAAATACGTGTTGCCCAGAACCGCCAGCCCCAGGACTCGGTCTTCGCGCAGCAGACGGGATTGCGCCCACAGATCGCCAATGGGGTTTGCGCGAAATGCTTTGGCGGGGTCCGCAGCGGCGACTTTCGTGATTCCCAGACTGAACAGCAAGCCCACAAACGACAGCCCCAGAAAAATCAGACCTGACCATCCCTGGCGTCCGTGAAAAACGTCCGCCAAAAAAGCACCCGAGACCCCTCCCGCGATTACCGCTAAAAATGTGCCCAGTTCCAGTACGCCGTTGCCCCAGGAAAGCTTTGGCTCCGGCAGCAACTCGGGCAGAAGCCCATACTTGGAAGGTCCGAAAAGCGCTGCTTGTGTACTCGCCAGAAATACGGCGGCCATTTCGAGATTCAGGTTATGCCAGACCAGCCCGGCAATGGCCAGGACCATGACGGCCATTTCAAAAAATTTGGTCCCGATTGTGACGCTGCGCTTGCTGTAACGGTCCGCCAGAAAGCCGCCCGCCATGGAGAAAAGAATGAAAGGGAGCGAGAATAAAATCCCGATAACCAGAACCAGGCGGTCGCGGTCCTGCTGCCGCATAGCCATGCCAAGGATGATGAAAACGACCAGGTTCTTGAGTCCGTTTTCGTTGAAAGCGCCCTGGAACTGAGTAACGACCAGAGACCAAAATCCCCGTCGCCATGATCGCGGCGTCATTGTCTCAGGGGTATTTTTTTCTGGTTGATTGGGCGAATTATCCAGAACGGATGCGAAAGCGTTTTGGGTCATAGAAGATTTTGATAAATGTCCGCAAATATTGAGTTTCTGCACATCTTGTCATGAAGCGGGGCTATCTTCCAGTATGAACTGCAGATCAGGAATCTGGATGAGCGCGATGAAGCAGGCGAAACTGGTGCAATGCAAGTCCACAGCTCGGTCACTGAACAGGATTGCCGTTGCCAGTTTTTGGGCCACCGAATCGGAGTCTCAGATCAGGGCCAGGAGTGGCTTCCAGCGAGGCGAGAGGTTCGCTTCAATCGGACGGATCAACTGGTTATATTTGGGCGTGATTCTGCTCATTTTTGTCTTTGTGTGGCCTTTCTAACCAGCATGGAAACTCCGCGATGGATTGGTCACGGCGTGACGGTACGCAAGGCATCCATCGTGACCCGACGAACGTCTTCTGTAGCCAGGAGTTCATATATATGGGCGAAAGCGGGTCTCACCCTGGCTTGCCTGGACAGCCCGGACGCCGTGCAGCGATCTTTTTGCCACAAATTTCGCTTATAAGGCCCGTCTCCAGTGACAGCCTGGGAACGTTGCGCTGGATATTTTGGACAGATCGCGGTAGCATGGCTAACCGTTGGGCATCCATTTTTGCCGCTTCACCTGACCTCCAATGCGGTTTCGGTGGATTGGCAGACCTGAAAAACGTCGTGGAAGCTTATTTAGGTCTGCCGCGCGAGGAGCTGTGCAAAAAGGGAAATGAATGATCGCCCATTCAGAGTGGAATGACGAGAGCGGAATTGCCAGAAGCAATCCTGTACTCGCCATTATGGATTGCTTGCAGGAAAATCTGAGGAGGATCTATGAGGTTGTTCAGAATTATCTGTAATTATTTGGCTGCCCTCTCGCTGGCGACCTGTGTTGTGAGTGCACAGGGAGTTGGCGCTTCCGGCAGTATTCGTGGAACCGTCACGGATCCTTCAGGCGCCGTGGTTGTTTCGAGCACCGTAACCGCAACCGATGCCAGCAAGGGATTTAAATACACTGCGGCCAGTGACAATGCAGGCCAGTATCAGTTCACGGCGCTCCCCGCTGCTACGTACAATCTGAGCGCCTCGGGTACCGGCTTTCAGAAGGAACTAACCAAAGGCGTGGTGGTCAATATTGGCGAGGTCGTCGTCATCGATTTTCATCTGCAGGTATCGAGCGCGGCGGCTGTTCTTGAAGTTACGAGCGAGCCTCCGGCAGTAGAGACGACCCGCGGCAGCCAGGCCGAAACCATTAACGAGCAATACATACAGGAACTGCCGATTGACCGTCGCGATTATCTTACTTACACCCTGCTGGCGCCCGCGGTAACCGATTCCACCAGGATCGCCGGCGATGTGGATTTTCGCGTGAAGCAGACGCCCCAGAGCGGACTCTCCTTCTACGGCAGCAACGGACGCGGCAACAGCGTGACCGTGGACGGCGGCGAAGCCAACGACGATTCCGGCGGCGTGCGCCTGAACCTGAGCCAGGATGCGGTGCAGGAGTTCCAGATCAACCGCAGCAATTACAACGCGGAACTCGGCGGCGCGGCGGGCGCGACCATCAACATTGTGTCCAGGAGCGGTGGCAACGATACTCACGGCAGCCTCTACGGCTTTTTCCGCAATGACGCTCTGGATGCCGCCAATCCCTTTGCCTTCAGCCAGGCGTTGGCGCCCGGACAAGCTTTCAATCCTGCCGCGCCGGATGTTTTTGGTACCCATATAAAAGACTCCCTCAGCCGCCAGCAGTGGGGGCTGACTCTGGGCACGCCGATAAGAAAAGACAAGACGTTTTTCTTCGCCGCTTTTGAAAACAACCGTGAAGACGCCCAGAAAGCAGTTCCGCTGCTGACTGGCACTAACATCTTCCGTCCGGATACCGGGCAGTTCAGCGGGAACAATCAGTTGGGCATTCTCAATGGTCTTACCGCCGAGGGTGGCACTCCTGTGCCATGTCTCAGTAATCCGGCAACAGTGCTTCCAGCATCGGTTTGCGCGGGCATTCTTAGCAATATCCTCACCGTGAACCCCAAGACCAGCCCGCTGAGTGCGTTTTTGGTGAATCAGCTTGAAACCAATGGCGGCGTATTCCCGTTCGACACGCGCCGGTATCAGTTCTCGGCTCGCGTGGACCATCAGTTCAGCGAAAAAGATCAGGCCTTTATCCGCTACAGCTTTGGGCATGACAATGAGCAGTCTCCCGATCTCCAGTCCCTGATTGGGTTTTCTGACGGCAGTTCCGTGCAGGCGCTGGATAACACAGCTCAGGCTTCCTGGTTTCATTCGTTCAGCCCCCGCACGCAAAACGAGGCCCGGTTCCAGTACAACTACACCGGCTTTAATGTGATTCCCAACCAGCCGGGTGAAGTAGGGCTGAACATTCCTGGCTTCGCCAATCTCGGCACCAATATTTTCATCCCCAGCAAGACCATCCTGCGTCGCTATGAGTTCGCGGACAATTTCACCATGGTGCGCGGACATCACACCATGAAGATGGGTTTCTATGAGTTGTATCGCGGCGACCATACCGAGTCGCACACCTTCTTCCCCGGTCGCTTCGTGTTTGGTAACCTGCCTGGCGGCATACTCAGCCCTTGTCTTCAGGTGCCGGCTGCGTGTGGTCTCAATGGCCAGAATCCAGCGACTATCAATTCTCTGCAGTCGGCTGCCCTTGGCCTGCCGCAGTTTTATCAGCAGGGTTTTGGCAACCCCACCTATAACTATCCCCGGCCGTTTACCGCGGGGTACTGGCAGGATGGATGGGCGGTCCGGCCGAATTTGACGCTGAATTTCGGCCTGCGCTACGAAGTTGATTCGCAGTATGGGAATCTGAACACCCCTTACAATAATTTCGCTCCACGCGCCTCGTTCGCATGGGACCCGTTTGGCGACCACAAAACCGTGGTTCGTGGCGGATACGGAATTTACTACGCACCGACCTACGGGCAGATTGGGGATGTTGTGCATACCCTTGGCCTGGTGAATGGCTTCCAGCAGATAGCCCAGACTTTTGTCCCGTTGACGGGCGCTCCGGGAAATCCCGCGCTCACTTCGGCGACGATCTTCCAGACGTTGTTTGCCCAGGGCAAGGTGCAGTGCACCACTCCTGCCGCCGGGCAGGCAGCCTGCATTACTCCTGCCGATCTGCTGCAGTTCGGCATTGTGCCCAGCCATACGGCGCCGCTTCCCCCGCTGAGCGTTGTTTTCAGCGGCCAGCCTGGCTTTAGAAGCGCATACTCGCAGCAGGCGGAATTGGGTATCGAGCGTGAGATGTCTCGCGGTTTGTCTGTTTCGCTCAGCGGCATCTACTCCCACACCATCGGGCTGCCGGTGGCGATTGATATCAACGATCTGGCCACTACACCACTGACCACCGCAAAACTGACCACGGGACAAACCGTGAGCTTCCATAACTTCGCGGCCCCGCAGTGCAATGTCGGAGCAGGTAATCCCTGCTTTGCCAATCCCGGGATTTTACAGGCGATTCAGTATTCTTCGAAGGGCTCGGCGCTCTATGAAGGCGGAATTGTCGAAGTTAAGAAGCGCTTTGGCTCTCACGTAAGCCTGCTCGGCAATTACACCTACAGCAAGGCATATGACACAACCTTTGACTTCAACAGCGACTTCGGCCCACAGGACAACCTGAACCTGGCCGGGGAGCGCTCGCTCTCGGAATTCGATCAGCGTCACAAAGTTGTGGCGGCTGCCATACTGGAGACGCCCAACGGCTGGTCGCGGGCTTTGTCCGGGTTCATTCTCACGCCGATTTTCCGCTATAACAGCGGACACCCCTTTAACCTGCTGGCCGGTACTGACGTGAATGGCGATCGCCATTCCACCAACGACCGCCCGATCGGGGCCGCACGCAATACTGGTGAAGGGCCCGATTTCATCGACTTCGATATGCGCCTTGCAAAGAAATTCAAACTGAGCGAAAAGACCAGTCTGCAGCTGATGGCGGAGGGCTTCAACCTGGCCAATCGCCTGAACTTTGCCAGCGTCAACAATACGGTGGGAGCCAACTTTGGACAGTTGCCCGGCTTTACCACCTTCAACGTGCATGGAAGCAACATTGGCCCAACCGCGCCGCTCGGCTTCACTTCGGCCCTGAGCCCGCGTACTCTGCAGCTTGGTTTGCGCCTTGCTTTCTAATGGACACAGGGACGATGGGGCCGCAAACCGGCTCCATCGTCCCGTATTATTTGCAACCCAAAAAACTAATTTTTGGCCTGTACGACGGGGCTTAATAAATGTCTTCCTTACCCATGCCATCCACCGCCGCTCAGGCAACCGGAGCCGGCAGAATCATTGAAGCGCTGCTGAGTTGCGGCATTACCGCCGGATTCGGCATACCCAGCATTCACAACATTGCGCTCTATGAGGCGCTGCGGCAGGAACCGGGTTTTCGCCACTGGATCGTGCGTCATGAGCAGGCCGCCGGATTTGCCGCCGATGCCTTTTTTCGCGCCAGTGGACGGCCTGCTGCGGTGTTTGCCTCCACCGGCCCGGGAAATCTCTTTACCCTGGTGCCGCTGCTCGAAAGCCTGCAGAGCAACACACCGGTACTTTTAATAGGCACCAACGTAGCGACACCAGTCCTCGGAAAACCCTGCAATGCGCTGCATGAAACTCCTGACCAGCTTGGGGTCCTGCGACCTCTGACTCGCTTTGCCGCAAGGGCCAATACGGCTGAGGAGATTCCGGCAATTCTGGCCGAAGCAGCAGTAGTGCTTACCGGTCCGGCTCCTGGCCCGGTTTTTATCGAGATACCGCATGACCTGCTGCTTGCGCCAGTGTCGGCCGAGCTGTTTTCGCTAAAAAAGAGAACCACCGGCAATCCGCCCGAAGCCAGCCTTCAGGAAGCTGTGCGGCAGATTGAGATGCGGCAGCGGCCCGTGATACTGGCCGGGGCAGGTATCACGGCGGAAGAGGCATTCAGCGTGCAGCGCCTGGCGGAGATGCTCCACGCTCCCATTCTTACCACTACCGGGTCCAAAGGCATCATCGCGGACGATCATCCGCTATCCATGGGCTGCATTTCCCGGCTGGGCATGGCACGGCAACTTCTTCAGGAAGCCGATCTGCTCATTTCTTTCTCCGCGCGTTTGACCGAATTCGATACCGGGCGGTTTACCCTGAAAATCCCGCCGGCGCACCTGGCGATTGTTGAAGATCAGGTCTGTCTTTCCGGTGTGTTTCCTGCAGAAGCAAAAGTCATCGGGGATGCAGGAGCAATTGCCGCCGAACTGATGAAGAGATTGAAGCCCCGGCGTATCTGGTGGGATGTGGCCGCGGCACGGGCCGAAGAGGGGAAGCAAATCGAGTCTCTGCAGGCGGATGGCTACGCGGCGGTGATGCTGTTGCGGGAGACGCTTGCCCGTACCGATGTCGTGGTGAATGACCAGTCCATCCTGAATTACTGGGCGTCGGCATTTTTCCCCGTACTGGAGCCGGGGACGTTCCTGTATCCCTGGGGATCGGGAACATTGGGGTACGGACTTCCGGCGGCGATTGGGGCCGCATGCGCGCTGCGTGAGAAAGGCGATCCGCGAAAGATCGTGTGTATTGCCGGTGATGGTGGTTTTCAATACACGGCCCATGAACTGGCTACGCTCGCGCAATACGATTTACCGGTGAAGGTACTGCTGGTCAATGACAATAAATACGGGATCATCGGATTCCTGCAGCGGTCCCTGTTCGGCCAGGAGCATGAAGTAAATCTGAAGAACCCGGATTTCTGCCGCCTGGCGGAAGCTCATGGCGTGCCTGCCGAGCGCGTGCATGATCTGAAGGGACTGAAAGAGAAATTACAGTCCTGGCTGGAAGTGCCTGGCCCCGGAATGCTTGAATGGCAGACCAAACTCCTGGCTCCATGGGAAGCCGGAGCCATCCAGCGCCCGGCGGGGAAGCCGGACGAACCATCGAGGGAGTCATGAACATTCCACTAACGCCACTTCGTTTTTTGCGCTATGCGCGGGAGCAGTTTCCGTTGAAGACTGCCATCGTGTGCGGCTCCGATCGATTTACCTATGCTCAGTTCGGCGAACGAGTGGACCGTCTGGCGGGTGCGCTGCGCGGCATGGGCGTGCGCGCGGGTGACCGGGTTGCTTTCCTGGGCGCCAATTGTCATCGGCTGCTGGAGGCCTATTACGGGGTGCTGGAAGCCGGGGCCGTGCTTCTGCCGCTGAATATCCGCCTTACACCGCATGAGCTTGGCTACATTCTGGCCGATGCCGAAGCGCGCGTACTTTTTGTGGAGCCGCAGTTTCTCCCCCTGGTGGAATCATTTCGTCCGCAGGTGAAGTGCATTGAAGCCTTTGTTTTACTGGAGGGCCAGCCGGAGTCTGCATGGATGCTGCCCAAAAACTACGAACAGCTGCTGGGGCGGGCGGAACCGTACCAGTCGGACTTTATGCAGATCGACGAAAATACGCTGGCCGAGCTTTTTTACACCAGCGGCACCAGCGCCAATCCCAAAGGCGTGATGCTCACGCATCGCAACATTTATCTGCACGCTCTTAACGCCGCGCTGGGTCACAGGACCAACTCCGAGAGCGTGGAGCTACACACCATTCCGTTGTTTCATGCCAATGGCTGGGGTATCGCGCATTCGCTCACTCTGCTGGGCGGTACGCACGTGATGCTGCGCAAGTTTGAAACCACGGAAGTGTTTCGCCTGATCGAGCGGGAGCGGGTGACCTCCTGCAACCTGGTTCCAGCCATGGCGACCGCACTGGTGAACTGTCCGGAAAGGCCAAAGTTCGACCTGAGCAGCCTGGTGAGAATCAACGTAGGCGGCGCGGCATCTTCGCCCACCCTGATACGCGAGGCGCAGGAGACACTTGGCTGCGAATGTCTTGCCGGTTACGGGCTTACGGAAACCTCACCGGTGCTCACGGTTTCCCGTGAGAAGCCTGGCATCCACTGGGAGGGCCAGCAACGCTTTGAAGGCCAGGCGCGTACTGGGTACCCTATTCCCGGAGTGGAACTGCGAGTGGTGGATGTGGATGACAAAGATGTTCCGCACGATGGAAAGACGATTGGTGAGATTGTCGCTCGAACCGACGGAGTAATGGCTGGTTACTGGCGGCAGCCGGAGTCCACCGCCGAGGTCATGCGCGGTGGATGGTTCCACACCGGCGACATGGCAATCATGGACGAGAATGGCTACCTTCTGATTATGGACCGCAGAAAGGACATCATCGTCAGCGGAGGCGAGAACATCTCTTCCCTGGAAGTAGAGAAGGCCATTTTGGCCCACCCGAGTGTGTATGAAGTCGCGGTGATTCCCGTGCCGGACGCCAAATGGGGCGAAACCCCCAAAGCCCTGGTTGTGCTGAAGCCTGGCGTAAAGGCCACGGAGAACGAGTTGCTCGAATTCTGCCGCGCGCGCCTTTCCCACTATAAGTGCCCACGTTCGATCGACTTTCTGGACACTCTGCCCAGAAACGGTACCGGCAAGGTTTTGAAGAAAGAGCTGCGCAAAAAGTACTGGGCGGGGCAGGAGAGTATCCGTCCGGAAGCAGTGGGTTCGGGAAAACCCTGAGCGTATTGCCGGGAGTTACTGCGAAAAAAAATGATTGAGTCACTGGATAGTTTGCGGCAGAACGTTGGACAGGAAATCGGCGTGAGCGACTGGTTTGTGGTTTCCCAGGAGCGCATACAGCAGTTCGCCGACGCCACTCTGGACCACCAGTGGATCCATGTGGACCGCGAGCGCGCCAGACGCGAGTCACCTTTCCAGGACACTATTGCTCATGGGTTTCTCACCCTTTCGCTGGTACCGTATTTCATTCCCCAGGTGCTGGCCATGCGCAACAGTGTGCGCATGGGAGTCAACTATGGCCTGAACCATGTGCGCTTTATGTCGCCGGTGGCTGCCGATTCAAAAATCCGCGCGCGCTTTGTTTTACAGTCCCTCAAAGACGTTTCGGCGATCTGCGTGGAGGCGGTTTTTGTGGTCACGGTGGAGGCAGAAAATTCCGCAAAGCCCCGCTGCGTGGCTGAATGGGTGGTGCGGTATTACACGTAAGCTCCAGGTGTATAGTCCAGTATTTTGATGATAAAGACAGGCTGACATTCTCAACAAGCCAGCACCGCCACTTGATCGCAGCGTGCGGAAGGATGAAAGCAGGTTTTTACTCCTGCTTCCCATGAATCAGCCAGTGTGGATAGTACGTTATCTGCAGGTTGGCGGAAATATCGTTTTGCGCGGGCAGGCCCAGCGAGGGGATCAGCCAGCGTTCGTACTGCACAAAAGTGCCCACGCTCCACTTCGGATTTACCCGCCAGTCGAAGCGGCAAATGCCGTCGGTCTGCGTGCCGCCGCCCGGCAGAAAAGCGTTTCCGGTCTTCTGCTGGCGATAGCTGAACTGCAGGGTTGTGCCCGGTGAAAAATGGTAGGTGCTCCAGCCCTGATAGGCGCGCGCGTCCCTGCCTGTGCTGTTTCCGAAGAGAAAGCCCTTATTGAGATTGGAATCGTGGTAGCGAAAGTTCCAGTAGAGAAAGAATCCGCCCTGGTCCGTTGACGTGAGGGATTGCGTGGAGGTGGTTTCAAAGCGGAAATCAAGCTTTGAAATTTTAGGAACGTGCGAAAGATACAGGCCCGGGCTAACCGCCGAGCGTCGGGGATTCGCAAGGGGCGAGGGATCGTCATCACTGTACAAATCACTGTAGACCGACAGCCACTTCCGCAGGCCTGGAAGCTTATAAGAGAAGTCGAATCCTGACTTGCGGTCGCCGATATCGTTGCGATTGAAGAAGCCGGCGCCCGGAGTATCGCCGAGAGCAAGGAGATTTCTTTCGAGTGCATGCAGCGTGAACGGATGCCCGACTCCTCCCCACAGTGAAGCGCGAGTAAATCCGAACTCCAGATTGTCTGTGGGATGAAAACTAAACTTTTGCAGGTTGAAAAATGGCCGGGCAGGGAACTTATGTCCGGATAATTTGCTGGCCATGAATTCGGTCTCCAGTGGCCCCAGCTTTCTGAAGATCCAGGGCAGATACGTGGGACTGGTGTTCGTCAGCCGCAGCATATACATGGGGTCGGCATTGTCGCTGAGCAGCAGTGGAGCGCTTTCTCCGGGGCCCAGCCACAGGCTTTGCTTGCCAAAAGTCAGGGCATAGCCGCCCAGTTGCACCCCAGCGTAGATATCGAGCGGGTAGAATCGGTCGGTAGTGGCCACCGGGGTGGGCGCGGGAACGGCCGTCAAAGGCTGCGGTACGTTCATGTCGAGTGTCTGGAAGATCAGGTCCTGTACCGCGGGAGTGTTGGCGGCCCTGCCTGGAGCATGCTCATATTCTCCGCGCACGTAGAAGAAGAAGCGCCCGGAAACAGCGCTGGCGGTGGCTCCGGTAACCAGGTTGCCTCCCTGATCGTACGGCCTTCCGAAATCGTTCCAGAGAGTCTGGCCAAAGTGATAACTATCGGTCAGCGGCTTTCCCGAAATATTCGTGTATCGGCTGTATACCGACTCAATCTGCGCTGATGAGTCGTAGCCATCGCCAATGCTTAGCTCAGTCCGCAGGGTGTTAATTGAGCGACGAATGCTGGATTCCGGCGGCAAATCCTGGGCCTGGTCGTCTGCTTCGTCCAGTTGGCGCAGGCATTCTTTCTTTGTCCAGGGCTGCAGGCCGGTAAACTGGGTTCGGATGTATCCCAGCGATGCCAGACGTTTCAGCTCCGGATAAATCCAGCTGTCCAGGGGGACGTAAGTCGATGCCTGCGAAACAACCTTCCCCTCGCTGTCCCGCACGAAATTCCCATAGAGTTCGTTATCGTTGAAAGTGGTGCGTGAACGATAGACCTGCCGCCCGATGAGCCAGCCCATCGCTGCTCCGGCCACAACGTCACCAGGGAAGTGCTGCCGCCCGGTTACGCGGGCAATGCTGATCGCGCTTGCTCCGCCGTAGACCAGCACCTGAGTGAGCGGGCCAGGATACTCATGGGCGATAACGGAGGCGATAGTCCAGCTAAGAATGGCATGGTTGGATGGGAAAGAGCTGTTCAGTGACGTTTTTGTGATGCCGTTGAAAAAATCTCCCTTGCCATCATTCAGCATGGGCCGGTTCCGGGATGTGAGCACCTTCAGTCCCTCATCGACAACCAAACTGTCGAGAACGGCCTCTCCCGTCAGCAGTCCGGTTTCCTGCTCGCGGCGGTTGCCCGTTGTCTCGCCCACCGCCCAGGCGAAAGCAGGCACGGCGAACATGCCTGCTATACCAAAGTTGGCGAGCTGATTGCTGCGGTTAATGTTGGCGGTTGTTACTTTTTCACGCGCCAAACTGTGCTGGTCACTGCCAATCAGCACGCCGGTGGTCAGCCCCAGCGGTACGAGCCACCTTAAGTCAGACAACTGCGCATGGAACGGACTGGTCCAGATGGCGAATTGATCCCTCGGCACATTCAGAAACATGCTGCGAATGGTCACGTCCGGTTTTTGCCGGGCATTGGAATCTTTCTGAGTACTTGATTCCGAAGGCGGAGCCGCTGGCGTCCTGCTGGCGGATGATGAAACAGAGTTGTTGGCGCCGGGGAGCGGCGTGGCCGGGACGGATTGTGGTACGGCGGTTCCCGGCGCGGCAGGAACTGCCTGGGGGCGCGCCGGCTGTTCCGCACACCCATTTGTGTTTGCGTCACCCTCCTGCTGGTTAGGCCCGCAGGATGGTGAAACGGGACCATTATGCTGCGCAATCGCAGTGGCTGTCGCGAGGAATAAAAATACGGCGCCCGTGCGGAGATACGCGCCAGTCAATAATTCAGTCAATAATTTATGAAAAGCCGGTATGAATACCAATTTAGTTACCTTTCGATTACCTTAAAGACAGTAAGTCACAGGATTGTGTTCTGGCAAGAAGAAGGCGGGGCAACCCTTGCTGCCCGTCCCGTGGCGCCGGATGTTGCAGGGGCGTGCAGGGTGCTAATCCTTTTGTGACTCTGCATTTGGAGATGCCGGAGCGTATCATGGTAACTTTTATGCTGGTACCGTGTTTGTGTCTTGTACTTAGGCATTCAGTCTGATTTTTCTTTGGGTTCCCGAAGAGAATGCAGGCATGCTGAAAAACGCAAAGATGTAACTCAGATGTCCAGGGAAGGTGTAATGAATATCCTGATTACAGGTGGCGCGGGATTTATCGGTTCGCATTTGGCGGAGCAACTGGTCGAACGCGGTGATCATGTTTCTGTCATTGATGATTTGTCCACGGGTTCTCTCCGCAATATCCAGCACCTCAAAAAGAAACCGAATTTTCATTGCACCATCGGCAGCGTAACCGATCGTGCCGCCATGGCTCCTTTGGTGGACACGGCCGATATGATCTATCACCTCGCGGCCGCGGTTGGCGTGCGCCTGATCGTGGAAAGTCCCACACGCACCATGGAAACCAATATCCGCGGAACTGAGGTGGTACTGGAGCTTGCGGCCAGGAAGAAGAAACGCGTGCTCGTGGCGTCCACTTCCGAGGTGTATGGCAAGAGAGAGCAGATCCCGTTCCGTGAAGAAGATGACCTGATCATGGGGCCGCCGGACAAAGGCCGCTGGAGCTATGCGTGTTCCAAGGCCATTGATGAATTTCTCGCGCTGGCTTACTGGAAGGAGAGCCGAGTGCCTACCGTGGTAGCGCGCCTGTTCAACGTAGTGGGGCCTCGGCAAACCGGAAGTTACGGTATGGTGCTGCCCAGCCTGGTGCGCCAGGCGCTCACCGGCAGTGATCTCACCGTTTATGGCGATGGTTCGCAATCCAGATGTTTCACGCACATCACGGACGTGGTGCGAGCATTGATTCGGCTTGCGGAGCATCCGCACGCCAACGGCGAGGTCTATAACATTGGCTCGACCGAGGAAATTTCAATTCTCGAACTGGCGCGCAGGATTGCAAAGGTAACGGCTTCCGACTCACGAATCGTGATCATCCCATATGAGCAGGTTTATCAGCAGGGATTTGAGGACATGATGCGGCGCGTTCCCGATCTGAGCAAAATTGCGAATACAATTGGATACAGTCCATCAATGAATCTGGACCAGATTCTTCTGGATACAATCAGGTACCATATTGAGGACCTGGCGGTCACGCAGAAGAAAGGACGCCAGTCGGCGTTTCGATCGGCCTAAGGCCGCGGAGCGGTTCCGCAAGATTATGTTTCGGGAGAAAATCAGGGGCAGATGTCTTTGTATCTGGTAACAGGGGCAGCAGGATTTATAGGTTCGTCTCTTGCGCGCGAGCTTTTGCGTCGTGGGGAACGTGTCCGGGGAATTGACAACTTTGAAACCGGCAAGCGCGAGAATATCGCGGATATGGCCGGACGCCTGGATTTCCAGGAGGTTAGTATTCTGGACTATCACGGTCTGCTGGAAGCGACCGATGGCGTGCAGTGCATTTTTCATCAGGCCGCGCTGCCTTCCGTGCCGCTCTCCGTGGCGGACCCGCTGCGTGCCCACAACATCAATATCAACGGGACTCTCAACGTTCTGCAGGCTGCTCGTGAGTCCGGCGTAAAACGGGTCGTTTATGCGGCTTCCAGTTCCGCTTATGGTGAAACGCCCACGCTGCCCAAACGCGAAGATATGTTCCCCAGTCCGGTTTCGCCATACGCGGTACAGAAGCTGACTGGCGAATATTACATGCAGGCCTTTACGAAGGTGTATGGGCTGGAAACAGTGTCGCTGCGCTATTTCAATATTTTTGGTCCGCATCAGGACCCAGGTTCGCCGTATTCCGGCGTGATTGCAAAATTTATTACGCAAATGCTTGAAGGCGAGCCGCCCACTATTTTTGGCGATGGCGAGCAGAGCCGAGATTTTACCTACGTTGATAATGCCGTACAGGCAAATATTCTGGCTGTGTCGGCCCCGGCGGAAACTGTGGTCGGCAAATGTTTCAATATTGGCACGGGACGCCGCATATCCCTGAATCTTGTCTTTCGGACGCTGTGTGAAATTCTGGATTTCCACGGAAGCGTGAAATACGCCACGGCGCGCGCAGGGGATGTAAAACACTCTCTGGCCGACATTACGCGGGCTCAGGAGGCCTTCGGCTACCTGTCATCGGTCGATTTTGAAGAGGGCCTGCGCCGGACCGTCGAATGGTACAAACTGAAATCGCCCGTTGTCTCCGCTTCCGCGCGCAGCGGTATCATGGCCTGATCCCGGAAACAGGCGATTTTGAAAGACTCTCAAAAAGCCGGATATCAGCGCAAAACCAAGATCGTGCGCATCATTGCGCGCCTGAATGTGGGCGGCGCGGCCCGGCAGGTGTGTGCTCTCCATCAGGAACTCGCGCCCTGCTTTGCAACGCGGATTATCACTGGCCGCCTGGCAAGCGGGGAGCAGGACATGAGTTATCTGCTGCCGTCGGAAGAGAACGTCTATCGCCTGCCACAAATGTCGCGAGAGGTTTCGGTCTGGGACGATGCCGTTGCGTTTTGGCAGATCTGGAAAATTCTGCGCCGCGAGCGGCCGGAAATTGTCCATACCCATACGGCCAAGGCGGGTGTTCTGGGACGCGCCGCGGCGTGGCTGGCAGGTGTTCCTGTCATCGTTCATACATACCACGGGCATGTGTTTCACGGATATTTCAGCCCCGCGAAAACCAAAATGTTCATAGCCGTGGAGAGGATGATGGCCCGGCTTTCGAGCCGTATTATTGCCGTTTCCGAATCTCAGAAGCAGGAACTCGCGCTGAAGTATCGCATTGCTCCGCCGGAGAAATTTTCGGTTGTACACAATGGATTTGACCTGGAACGCTTTACACAAAATTCGCGCGCATCTGCCCGAAAAAAACTGGGCCTGGTTCCGGATGAACTGGCGGTGGTATGGGCTGGACGGATCGTTCCCGTAAAAGACGTGGAACTGCTTGGCCAGGTCATACGCGCTGCATCCGCTGTTAGTGAAAAAATCCGCTTTCTTGTCGTGGGCGATGGCGAGGACAAGCCAAAGCTTGTGTCCATGACGAAAGAGTGCGTCAACGTCAGTTTTCTTGGCCATCAAAATGACATGGGGCCCATCTGGGCGGCTGCCGATCTGGCCCTGCTTACCTCGCGGAACGAAGGTACGCCTACCGCGCTGATCGAAGGCATGGCGGCGGGACTGCCCTTTGTATCCACGGATGTGGGAGGCGTGAGAGACCTTGCCGTGGGGCCGCTCCTCGAATTACCGGACGCACCGGGATGGCGGGCCGCAAATGGTTTTTTGACTCCCCGAACACCCGGAGCGTTACTGCGTTGCATCCAAGAAATTGCCCGGACGCGCGAAATGGCGCGTGAAATGGGGGCCGTGGGGCGTGCGTTTTCCCTTAAAAAATTTTCCCTGCACCGGCAGGTAGAGGAGATTAGTCTGCTTTACAACTATTTGCTGGGAGAAAGACCGCCGGAGCCCCAGGCTTGCAAGGAAGCATTCTCACAGCCCAAAAAAATTGTTTGAAATGAATCGAAAGGCTCCAGCCATTTTTTTGAGCAGTTTAAATCGCAAAGTATTGTAAAAGAGCTCTAAATTATGGGATTCGAATAGTTAATAAGTTGCGAGATTCAGAGTAGATGTGGCAAGGTATGAAGTTTGAGGAATAGATGACGCCAAACCGAGGAGTAAAAGAACAAGCGGAGGCAGCTTCATCGGACATGGATTCCCCGGTGAGTTCGTGGTGCAGTTCTCCATGGAAGCGTGTTTGTGATCTGGCTGGCGCGGTTTTTCTACTGCTGATATTTCTTCCGCTCATGCTCATTGCCGCTCTGGGGGTAAAGCTGAGTTCCCCTGGGCCGGTATTTTTCCGGCAGCGCCGCCCAGGCAGAGGAGGGCGTGAATTCTCTATCGTGAAATTTCGAACGATGCTGGATGGACGCAATACTCCCGGCCCGGTGCTGACTCGCGCCGCCGACCCCAGGGTCACATGGCTGGGAAATTACATGCGCAAGTGGAAGGTAGATGAGTTGCCGCAACTGTGGAACGTTCTGGCCGGCGAGATGAGTTTTGTCGGTCCGCGCCCGCAGCCCACCCGGCTCTGGCAGCATAAGTCGATCCGGAGGCAGGCAGCCTGCGTACTCTCTGTTCGTCCGGGGATTACCAGTCGGGCAACCGTGAATTTTCGTCATGAAGAGGCATTGCTCGGGCCGCTGCGTCCGGAAGAAGTGGAAGAAGTTTATACGCGGACAATCATGCCGCTGAAGCTGAACATGGAAATTGAGTACCTGAAGCAGGCCACGTTCCTCGGCGATCTGGCGATTATTTGCAGAACGGTACTGCGAATTTTCGATCGGCGCCACGAAGATGATGCTCTGGTCAGGGAATATCTTCCGGTGGTCGGGCGCCGGGGATACCCGTCTCCCCACACGGAACCCGCAGGCTATGTCTCTGCCGTGGAAAAGAAGGAATATCGCCCGGCAGAGCAGACGGACTAATTCTTTCCCGGCCCGGTGAGTCCAGAGGGGGCTGCTTCGCATTTCGTCCGGTTGTACGCGGTTTATTTCTTTTTAGGTAAAATAAATTCAGTTTCCGGCAAGCCGCCGTTGCATTCGGCAGCACTAATAATTCCTGCTGCTGGTGTCATTACTCTGCGCAGCGCTGGTATTCTTAAATCGCGCAGAGTTCTTTAAGGTATGAAGTAAATCGCATTCCGGATTTCAGGGACGGCATAATTTTGCGACCAATCAGAATTTTTATTATTGTTATTGCTGCTGTGTTTGCCGCTCTTGCGCAAACGGCCGATACTTCGTCTTCGCAGTCCCAGACAGGGCAAACCCAGGAGACCACGGGTACCAATCAGTCCGGGAGCACATCTCCCGGCGCAGGTCAGGCACTTAAGATTCCGGCGATCGAGAACCGACCTGTCAGCAACATGACACCCGAAGAACTGGCCAATCAGGAGAAGAACCTGCAGAAGGCTGTTCCACAGGCGCCGGCCGCGGTTCGTTCCGAGGCCGATCTTGAATTTCAGGATTTCGTCTTTGTCTCTCTCGGAACCCGGCTTCCGATTTTTGGCTACGATCTTTTTGAGAACGTACCCTCGACCTTTGCTCCGCTGGACCGCGTCCAGGTGCCTGGAGATTACACGATCGGTCCTGGAGACGAGCTGTCGATTCGCGGCTGGGGTCAGCTGGATCTTGCAATTCAGGCCATTGTGGATCGTGGAGGCTCGATTTACATCCCCAAGGTGGGGACCCTGAATGTTGCCGGACTCAAGTTTGACCAGTTGCATGATTACCTGCAGGCCCAGATTGGCCGTTTTTATAAAAACTTTGATCTGGGCGTCAGCATGGGCCGGCTGCGGTCGATTCAGGTTTTTGTGGTCGGCCAGGTAAAGCGTCCCGGGAGCTATACCATTAGTTCTCTGAGTTCTTTGGTGGATGCGCTCTTCGCCTCCGGCGGTCCTGCGAGGCGCGGCTCCATGCGGCAGATTCAGTTGAAGCGCAACGGCGCCGTGGTGAGTACGTTCGATCTTTACGATCTTTTAGTCAAAGGAGACAAGAGCAGGGATACAGGTCTGCACGAGGGCGATGTGATCTATGTGCCTCACGTGGGGCCTCTGGTGGCGGTAGCGGGCAGCGTGAATAATCCTGCGGTGTTTGAATTAAAAGACCGCACCACGCTGGCTGATGCGATCGCCTACGCCGGCGGTCTGGCCACTACCGCCGATGGGTCGTACGCCTCAGTCGAACGGATTGAGAATCGCAGCCTGCGCAGGTCGGATGAGTTTCCGCTGGATGCCGGCGGGCTGAGCCGCGAGTTGCACGATGGAGATATTGTGCGCTTCCAGCGAATTCGTTCCCGTTTTGAGAACTCCATCACTTTGCGTGGTAACGTGGCCCGTCCAGGACGTTACCCATGGCATGCGGGTATGCGCATCCATGACCTTATTCCAGAACGAGACTTCCTCGTGACTGAGGATTACTGGAAGCGGCAAAACCAGCTTGCAGTGAATGCTCAGTCCCGCGATTTCGGCGTGAGCCGTGCTGAGCTAAAAAACGACGTAAGGCGCCTTTCGGCCGAGATTAACTGGGACTACGCAGCCATTCAGCGCTTTGATCCGCAGGGGCTTTCATCCCATCTGCTGCCGTTTAATCTGAGCAAGGCCATACAGGGCGAGCCTGATCAAAACCTCGCACTGGAACCGGGCGATGTTGTCACGATTTTCTCGCAGGCTGATATTCAGGTTCCTATCGCCGAGCAGTCGAAGTTCGTCCATCTGGAAGGTGAGATGAACCACGCCGGCGTTTATCAGATCCAGCCAGGTGAGACGCTGCGGCACCTGCTGGTGCGGACCGGAGGTATTACTCCCCAAGCCTATCTTTTTGGTTCACAGTTTACGCGAGAATCTGTGCGGGTCGAGCAGCAGCAGCGTCTGGACGCCTACACCAATGATTTGGACCGCTCGGTGCAGACAAACGCCGCCGAGGCCAGCCAGACCGGGGCTGACAAGGCCGTGATTGAGAGCCAGCGCTCTTTGGTCGCGAAAATGAGACAGGTAAAGGCAACGGGGCGCGTCGTGCTTGAGATTAAGCCCAATGCAGGCAGTATTGATTCCATACCGGATTTGGCGCTGGAGGATGGTGATCGTCTCCTGATTCCTTTCCGGCCTGCAACCGTGGATGTGGTTGGTTCGGTATATAACAGTGGTTCCTTTGTTTTTCATCCGGGGAAAACTGTGGCTGACTATCTCATGCTGGCGGGTGGCGCCCGGCGCGATGGTGACCGGAAACATGAATTTGTGCTGCGCGCCGACGGTTCCACGGTTAGCAAGGCACAGCACAATACGCTACTGAGCAGAGATTTCAATACACTTCGGCTGGTGCCCGGAGATACGATAGTAGTGCCGGAAAATCTGAACGCCGGGGCGTTTTTACGTAATCTGGCCAATGTGAGCCAGATACTCACGGGATTCGGACTGGCCGCCGGGGCGATCAAGACTTTGTTCCCGTAAGGTGATTGAGGCGTATGAGGCAACGAGAGAAATCAGAGGTGCGATTTGGGAATTGCTGAACAGATTCCGGAGATTGCTCACGGCAGGGATGAGCATGAAGTCCAGTTCCCGGAGTTGCTTATTGTTCTGGCGCGGCACAAATCCTTCATTCTGAAATTTGTTTTTATTGTGATGGTGCTGTCCGCCATTGTTGCATGGGGACTTCTGCATCCGAGATACACGGCAGAGATAAAAATCATGCCTCCCCAGCAGGGCCAGTCGATTTCGTCTGCGGCAGCGGCCAGTCAGCTCGGTCCTTTGGCCGCGCTGGCGGGTTCGAGTCTTGGGCTGCGCAATCCCAGTGATCTTTATATAGGTATCCTGCGCAGCGATACGATTGCCGATGCCATGATCGATCGCTTCTCCCTGATAAATGCGTATAAGACCAAATACAGAGTGGATGCCCGGCGTCAATTAAGGGGCAGCACTGAGATCATTACCCAAAAAGACGGCATTATTTCGCTTTCTTTTGAAGATCGCGATCCGCATCGTGCCGCCGAGATGGCCAATTCTTATTTTGAGGAACTGGAAAAACTGACGAAGAATCTGGCGGTTTCCGAGGCCGGACAGCGCCGGATATTTTATGAAAGGGAAGTCAGGCTGGCCAGTGATGAGCTGGCGGCGGCAGAGCTGGCGTTGAAACAAACCCAGGAAAAAACCGGGGTTTTCCTGCTGGATACTCAGGCAAGGGCCGCCGTCGAATCCCTGGCATCGTTGCGCGCTACTGCGGCTGGGCTTGAGATTCAGATCCAGTCCATGCGTGCTTTTGCCACTCCTGAGAATCCAGAGCTCGTACGTGCTGAACAGGAGCTTGCCGCCACGCGGAGCCAGATGGCCAGGATGGAAAAAGGATCGGGTCAGGGAGGTCCTTTGGATCTCCCGGTGGAGCACGTGCCGACTGCGGCACTTGAATATTTAAGAAAATTACGAGAGGTAAAGTATCGGGAGGCGCTTTACCAGCTTGTCGCCAGACAGTATGAAGCAGCTCGAATTGACGAGGGTAAAAGCAACTACGTAATTCAGCAGCTGGACAAAGCTTCTGTTCCCGAAAAAAAATCGTGGCCGCACCGTTCGATCATTGTGCTGGTGTCGATGCTGTTGGCATTGTTTGTTTCCTGCGCATGGGTGTTCTTCAGGGAATCGCTGGAGAGAGCCAAAGAGAACCCTCAATTCCGTGCCCGTCTGCAGCTTTTTCAGTTTTATCTGCTGGGGCGGCGGCACTAGGGAAGCGTTATGAACAGTAAGGCCTTCTGAGAATGGACTTGACACCGCGGAGTTCCCAACTCTCGTTATACTGGATTGGGTGAAGTTCAGCTTGAAATGGCGGGCGAAGTCCAATTCGAGAACATACCTGTTCCAGCAGTACCGCACTGGTATGCAGTGTATACCTGTTCTCGCCACGAAAAACGCGTGGCAGAACACCTTGCAGGACGTGCTGTGGAGGTTTTTTTACCTCAGTATGAAACGGTAAGCCGCTGGAAAGACAGGCGGGTCTGCCTTAACCTGCCGCTGTTTCCCGGGTATCTTTTTGTGCACATTCCGCTGTGTGAGCGAGTGCGAGTGCTTGAGGTTCCAGGAGTTGTTTGTCTGGTGGGTGCGAACGGACAGCCAGCGGCTTTGCCTGACAGTGAACTCGAGAAACTGCGTGATGGGTTGAGGAGTTCGTTACGTGCCGAACCGCATCCTTTTTTGGCTGCCGGCCGCCGGGTGCGAATCGTGCGTGGTCCACTGGAGGGGCTGACGGGGATTTTGTTGCGGCGCAAGGGGCAATATCGTGTTGTGCTTTCGCTGGAGCTGATCCAGCGCTCTATTTGTGTTGACGTTGATATTACTGATGTTATTCCTGCCGGTCATCCGGGGAGAAACTGATGGCAGAAAAATACGTTTCAGGCGGACAATCCGTTCTGGCCAGTGACGATGTTACCGTCATAGGCGCCCGCCACCAGCTTGAGCTGGCGATACGGCCCAGCGCGCATAAAACTCTGGGAAAGATTATTACGTCGCCCAACTCGCCGGATTTAATTGCGGGAGTCATGATTGAGCCTCTTCGCGTTTATCCGGATGACAGAGGTTTTTTCACTGAACTGGCTCGTCTTGGCTCCAGTGGGATCGCCGCACGCATGATCGCGGACCGGGATCATCAGATCCAGATATCCACTACGCTCACTTATCCAGGGACAATCAAGGCCATTCATTATCATTACCGGCAAACGGACCTTTGGGCTCCGATAGCAGGAATGCTGCAGGTAGTTTTGTGCGACTTGCGCCGCCATTCCGACACGTTTGGCCGGATCAACACCATTTATACCGGAGTACACCAGCCATGGGAGATTCTGATTCCGCCGGGCATTGGTCACGGATACAAAGTTCTGGGTACGCAGCCTGCTCAACTGGTGTATTTGACCGATCATTACTACGACCCCGAGGATGAAGGCCGCCTGCCCTACGATCATCCGGACATAGCTTATGACTGGGAGATCCAGCACAAATAGATGCGAATTTTAGTGATTGGCGCAAGCGGGCTACTGGGCAGCGTTCTGGTAAACAATGACCTGTGGCTCCGTGACGAAGTTGTGGGCGTGAGTTCCCGCGATGCCGACATCCGGGACAGCGCCCAGGTGGGCCGCCTTTTCGCTGATTTACGTCCGGAATGCGCGGTGCTGGCTGCGGCTTATACCGACGTAGACGGATGTGAGAAAAACCCCGAACAGGCGCATGAAGTGAACTGCCTTGGCGCCCTGCATGTGGCCCAGGCGGCGAAGCAGGCGGGGGCGTCACTTGTTTTTTTGAGCACGGATTATGTATTTGACGGGAGCAAAGGGCAGCCGTATGAACCGCATGATCCCGTTTGCCCGCTCAATGTGTATGGCCATTCCAAGGCGCAGGCGGAAGAAGGAATCCGCAGAATTATTCCCGAGGCCTGCATTCTGCGCACCTCGTGGCTTTTCGGCGCTACGGGGATTTGTTTCCCTGGAAAAATACTTGAGCTTGCGGGAAAGCTGGATCGTCTGTCCGTGGTTGACGATCAGATCGGCTGCCCCACATTCAACCGCGATTTGGCGCAAATCATTGTTGGTCTGGTACGGAGCAGGGCCCAGGGAGTTGTCCATGCGACCAATGCGGGGCAATGCAGCTGGTATGAATTTGCCCGGGAAATTGTATGTATGGGCGGATTTGGCAATGTTCTCGTATCGCCCGTGTCCACACGGGAATTTCCCCGCCCAGCCCGGCGGCCTGCTTACTCGGTGCTTTCGAGAGCCAGTATGGGTGCATACGGCATTGGGCCGCGGACCTGGCAGGAAGCACTAAATGACTATTTTCTCGATCGCGAAAAATTTATACGCGGTCAACAGGAGCTTGTGGCCAGTAGTAGTCCTGTAGAACGGAGACGAACTATATGAAGGGTGTAATCCTGGCTGGAGGGACCGGGTCGCGGCTTTTTCCGCTGACTCGCGTGACCAACAAGCACCTGCTCCCGGTGTACGACAAACCCATGATTTACTACCCGCTGCAAACGCTGGTAGATGCAGGGATTGAAGATATTTTGATCGTCACGGGTGGACACAGCGCGGGCGACTTTCTGCGCCTGTTGCGCAACGGAAAGGATTTTGGTCTGCACCAGCTCCACTTCGCATATCAGGAAGGCGAAGGCGGCATTGCGGACGCTTTGCGTCTGGCCCGGCCCTTTGCCGCCGATGACAGGATCTGTGTGATTCTGGGCGATAACATCATTGAAGGCAGTATTCGGGAAGCCAAAGAAAAATTTGAACGGCAGGAGCGAGGCGCCAAGGTTCTGTTGAAAGAGGTTGCTGATCCTGAACGATTTGGCGTTCCCGTCTTCCAGAACGGGAAGATTATTCGCATCGAGGAAAAACCACGTATTCCAGGGTCGTCTTACGCCGTTACCGGTCTCTACTTTTATGATGCCACGGTCTTCGACCGCATCCAAACCCTCAAACCTTCCGGTCGGCAGGAGTATGAAATAACAGACGTGAATAATTCCTATCTGGCGGAAGGCTCTCTTACCTGGGAAGTTCTCGAGGGCTGGTGGACCGATGCGGGAACCTTTGAGTCCCTGTGGCGCGCGAGTAATCTGGTCCGGGAGAAGGCTGCCCAAGCTGAGGACGAGTTAATGGCCGCGGAAGGGAAGAAAGCATGAAGATTCTTGTAACCGGCGGAGCAGGGTTTATAGGGTCGAATTTTGTCCACCATGTTTTAAAGGAGAATTTGGCCGACCGCATTGTGGTAGTGGACAAGCTCACCTACGCTGGCAATCTTGGGAATCTGGAAAAAGCGCTGCAGAACGACCGCGTCAGCTTCATCCGCATGGACATTGCCGATCCCGCGATTGTGGATGCTGTGAACGGCTGTGATGCGGTGGTCCATTTTGCGGCAGAAAGCCATGTTGACCGCAGCATTGAAGATGCCACGCCCTTCGTGCGTACAAATATCGAGGGTACATGGCGGCTGGTGGAAGCCTGCCGCGGGCGCGTGGCCCGTTTTGTCCATGTAAGTACGGATGAGGTTTATGGCAGTCTTGGTCCGGCAGGCAGATCGACCGAGTCCTCTCCGTTGCTGCCGACCAGCCCTTATGCGGCCAGCAAGGCGGCTTCTGACCTGATGGTGCTTTCCGCAGTCCGGACTCATCGCTTTCCCGCTGTGATTACACGCTGCACCAATAATTATGGTCCATTCCAGTTCCCGGAAAAGTTTATCCCGCTGATGATCGCCCAGGCGATGGCCGATGAGCCGCTGCCGGTGTATGGCGATGGAAAAAACATCCGCGACTGGATACATGTTTCCGACCATTGCCGCGCTCTTGCCCTGGTGCTGCGCGAGGGCAAAGAAGGCGAAGTTTACAACATTGGCGGGGACTGCGAATTAGAGAACATCGAAGTCGTCAGATCAATTCTCAGGACTTTGGGCCGTTCTGAAAATCTGCTGCGTTTCGTGGCTGACCGGCCCGCCCATGATCGCCGCTATGCCCTGGATTGCACTAAGATAAATAACGCTATGGGCTGGCGTCCGGTTAAAAAGTTCAGCGAAGGACTGACAGAAACGATTCATTGGTATTATGAGAACAGATCATGGCTGGAAGAAACCCGCAGTGGCGAATACAGGAACTATTTTGAACGTCATTATTCGCGGAGAGAAGAAGCCCTTTCTTCGCTGAATGCACTTAAAGGGCATTCAATCACTCCGACTATATAAGATTTAAATGACTCAGCCGTTCAATTCACAATCCAGTCTGACGAGCAGCCGATTGCTTGCCGGAAATACAGTCTGGAACCTGTTCGGTCAGTTGTTGCCGACAGTCGTTGGTGTGGTTGCTGTTCCTCCGCTGGTTCGAGGGTTGGGCGTAGAGCGCTTTGGCATTCTTTCTTTGGCGTGGGTCGTAATTGGTTATTTCAGCTTTCTTGATCTGGGTACAGGGCGAGCCCTCACCAAGCTCGTTGCGGATAAGCTGGGCGCGCGGCAGGAAGAGTCGATTCCTCCTCTGGTTTGGACCTCTCTTCTGTTCATGGCTGGGCTGGGATTATTCGGTACGGCCGTTGCTCTGTTGATATCTCCCTGGATGGTCCATCGAGCACTGCGGATTCCCGGAGCTCTGCAGTCGGAAGCTCTTAAGGGATTGTATTTGCTGGCGATTTCCATGCCGCTGGTGACTCTAACTTCCGGGTTACGGGGTATTCTGGAGGCGCAGCAACGCTTCAGAATATTAACTCTGATTCGTATCCCAATCAGTATCCTGTCGTTTGCCGGACCACTCATCATGCTGCCCTTTTCTCACAGTATGGTGGCAATCATTGGAGTTCTGGTCGCCGTGCGCATTGCAGGCTGCATTGCGCATTTTCTTGCCTGTTTTCATACCATGCCTGCGCTGCGCTGGAACTTTTCACTGCAGCGCGATGTCATAGCTCCCATGGTCCGATTTGGCGGCTGGATGACAGTCACCAATGTAATCGGTCCCGTGATGACCTACCTGGACCGTTTTTTTGTTGGCGGGTTACTTTCCGTAAGCGCCATTTCTTTTTACACTATTCCATTTGATGCGGTTATACGGCTTACCATTATCCCCAATGGAATCACCGGAGTTCTTTTTCCCGCCTTTGCCGTTAGCCTGGTGCAGGACCGAGACCGTACCAGCCTTCTGATCACCAGGGGGATTAAATCAATCTTTCTGGCTGTTTTTCCGGTCGTTCTTATTATCAGTGTGCTGGCTCCGGAAGGTCTTCAACTCTGGCTGGGGCCGTCTTTTTCCCAAACTGGAGCGCCGGTATTACGCTGGCTGGCAGCGGGAGTTTTGGTGAATGCCATCGCATATGTACCCTTTGTGCTGATTCAAAGTGCCGGCAGGCCGGACATTATCGCTAAAGTGGAAGCTATTCAGGTGCCGCTTTATCTGATTGCACTCTGGTTTCTGACGAAACGGTTCGGGATTGAGGGGACTGCGATTACCTGGACGGCTCGCATCATTCTGGATGCGATTTTTCTTTTTTTCTTTTCGGAGCGCTTGTTTCCACACAAGCCTGGCTTCCTGTTGAAACTTGGAAGCACAACTGCGGGAGCGCTTGGATTGCTGGGGCTGGCAACGGTTCACGGAAGCCTTACAATGAAAGGGAGTTTTTTGGCCGTGAGTTTACTGGGTTTTGGCGTGACCGCGTGGTTGTGGGCTTTAGCGCCCAGTGAGCGCATTTTTTTGATGCGCGCCAGACGTCAGTCTCCGATACAGTCTGCCTCACAGTAAGGGATTTATGATGAAGCAGTATTCTCCTGCAGAAATGAGCACCCGTGAGTGCCTAGGATGCGGGAAATTTTAAAAAATGCGGCGCAAAAAATAAAACAAATTATTTCTCAAGGTTTTATGAATTCTCCTGAAGTTGCACACGATTCAATTTTCGCGCAGGAAGAGCCCGGTTCAGCTCCTCTGTGGATTCGCATGCTTGCCCCGGCGACCCGTAAATTGCCTGTCGGCAAATACAGCATCATACAGCGGGTGCGTCAAACCAGGCAGAAGCCATTTGTCGCTCGCATGCCTCAGGAGTTGGGTGGCTACGATTTTCGCTGTTCGCTGCAGGATAATGTGGCTGCTCAGGTCCTGTTTGCCGGCTGTTATGAAGCCCAGGAAAGTGCTTTTGCCCGGGCTGTTTTACAACCGGGGATGACTTTTGTGGATGTAGGCGCGAACTGGGGCTTCTTTAGTTTTTTTGCAGCTCATTTGGTCGGGACAAAGGGAAGAATTATTGCTCTCGAACCCGATCCACGAATTTTTCTCAGGCTGAAAGAGAATGTACGACGCAATTCCCTGGAACGGCAAATTCAGCTTTTTGAACTGGCCGCCGCCGATCGTGAAAGCAGTCTGGTTCTTGCACTGCAGCACGAAGAGGAATTTCATCTTGGGACTTCACGACTGGTTCAAAATCAAGGGATGGGGCCGCGTACCTGTTCCGTGTCCACACAGCCTCTTGACAAGGTGCTGGATGAGGCTGGATTGGATTGTGTTGATCTGGTCAAAATTGACGTGGAAGGCGCGGAAGATATGGTTCTGGCGGGTATGGAAGCAGGACTGAATCGTCATCGCTATCGTAATTTGATTCTTGAATTGCATCCCGTCCAGCTCGGCGAGCGCAACCGTACGATTCATGAGGTTATAAATTTGCTGACGAGCAAGGGGTACAAAGGCCTGGGGCTGGACCATTCACCGGCTGCATGCCGCAAAGCAGGTTATAGTCCCGGGTTGCATGTTCGTGAATTTATTCAACCTCTGAAGGCCGCACTGGTCGATCCATGGCCGCATACTGTGTGGATGGCTCCTGGACAGGCGGCACTAGTTTAAATAATGAAGGTCCTTCACCTTTATAGTGGCGATCTTTTTGGTGGAATTCAGAGTTACCTTTTGACTCTGGAGAAGTTCCGTTCTTTTTGTCCGGATATGCAGCCCGAATTTGCATTGTGTTTTCCCGGCCCTTTAAGCCGGGAACTCGAAGCAAATCAGGCAACCATTCACTGGTTGGGCGGCGTTCAAATGCGCTATCCCTGGCTGTTGCTGCGGGCGCGCCGGAGGTTACGCAAACTGCTGCGGGAAAGAAGCTATGACGTAGCGGTATGCCATTCTATTTGGCCGCAGGCTCTTTTTGGTCCCGTAGTTCGTGAGGCCCAGTTGCCGCTGGTGTTCTACCACCACAATATCAACTCAGGGCAGCATTGGTTTGAACGGTGGGCCAGGAGAGTGCTTCCGGACCATATACTGAGTAATAGCCGCTTCACACAGGAAAATCTTGCTGCCCTTTACCCTTGTGTGGGCAGCGATGTGGTTTATCTTCCGGTTCCGATTCCGCAGCGGTTTTCTTCTGAGGAGCGAAAGCAAATCCGGGCGGAATTCGCGATACCGGAAAAAACCGTAGTCATTATTCAGGTCAGCCGTATGGCGGCTTTCAAAGGTCAGGCGCTTCACCTGGAAGCGCTTGGACGGTTGACGGATGTGCCCAATTGGACAGCGTGGATCGTAGGCGGCGTGCAGAGTTCCGGTGAAGCTGCATATTTCAACAGCCTTCAGCAGCAATCGATTCGGCTGGGAATCAGTGATCGGGTGCATTTCCTGGGCTGGCGGACGGATGTGCCCCGGCTTCTGGCAGCTGCTGATATTTTTTGCCAGCCAAGTTTCGGGGATCCCGAGCCCTTTGGCATTACTTTCGTGGAAGCCCTGGGCGCCGGACTGCCGGTCGTCAGTACTGCCATGGGAGGAGCTCTGGAGATTGTGGATAGCTCCTGTGGTACTCTTGTGCCCCCAAACGATCCGGATGCTCTTGCCCGCGCGCTTGGCCGCTTGTGCGCGGAAACGGATTTCCGCAGTGCTTTGTCAGCGGAAGCTCCCCAGCGCGCCCGGTTTTTATGCGATCCGGAACAGCAGATGAAAGTTCTGGAACAAATGCTGCGCACTGCTGTTTTTCGTTTTGGTCAGCAAATGGAAAGTAAGAAGACTGGATTTTGTAATTCCTGATTTTTATGGCTTTTGTCAGTGCTTCCGCGCCTCCGTATGGCACAGTGAAAAACTCACGTTTTTCCGTGATTATCGTGCTCTTGCTGCTTCTGGGGCTGTATTTTCCAACTACTGTTACCCAGCAGGTAACTCCGCTTTTTGCCGCGAATTACCTCGCTAATATGGTCCTTTTGGGCCTTTTGATTTTGGGGCGCCCGCACCGGCCCTCTGTGGCTGCATGCTTTTTGTTTCTGTCGATTGTGCCGTTATTGCTGGTATTTACATTTACTTCCGGCGTGTCCACGCTCCGGCTCGGCGCTCTACCGCCCTATCTTCTGGCTTCGATTATGTTTCTGACGGACCTGCGGGATATTCGCATGCCTGAATGGACCACCCGCCTTTGGCTGATCGTGAATTGTGTCAATATCGTGGCCGGGATTGCCATTGTCCTCGGAAACCAGACAGTGGACGATTTCATTATTGCCCATTATTCGGCCGGATACGACACGCTTGTACCCAACATGCTGATGTGGCGCAAGCCTGTTTTGACGTTTGCTACTCACTCCATAGCTGCTTTTTTTCTGTATGTTTTTTTCTGGATTAATCTGCAGGCATACAAGGCAAGGCGGCAATGGTGGCTATTGATGTTCGCCATTGGCTATCTGATTTTAACGGCTTTTCTTTTGTCGGTCTCCGCTGTAGCCTTTGCCTTTACAGGACTGATCCAGATATTCTTTTTTGTGTGGTCGTCACTGCGCCATAGATTTTTATGGACAATTGTATTTGTAGTTTTGCTTTTGTTGGTCCTGCTGGTATGGGGAAGCACTTTGGTCCAATCCGGCGTGGATAAGGTGGTGCTCGATATTGTCCAGAACCCGGGTAGTGGATATTTGGGAAGATTTCTGCCGGGCGGAAGTATGTATTACGATCTGCAATACATCGCGGAGCACCCTTTTTCTCCGGTGGGCGCCAGTTTCAAAGACGATATGGTAGCGGGTGATGGTGGCATTGCGGAATACATGCTGCGTGGATCACTGCCTTTATTGCTCCTGATGTATGGAGGTTTGCTGTATTTTCTGCGGCGAAACCTTCAGTCACGATCCCAGGCATATTTTTTCTTTGGGGTCATTGTTATCTTTGAGATTGGAATGACTACTCTGGCAAATAACCGTGCTTTATTTCTATATCCAGCCATGGTCGTATATCTGAATCATTTTACCGAGCCGCGCGAAAACAAACTGACGGCTCATGCTGGGTAAAACGGAAGCCAGACGCGGCAGGCTGAGCAAGCCGGAAAGATTGAGTCATGAAGTTTACTGTTCTTACGCCAACCTATAACCGCGCACACACACTCGGGTGCGTGTATGAAAGTCTATGCGCTCAGACCTTCCGCGATTTTGAGTGGGTCATTGCCGACGACGGCAGCACGGATGGCACCCGGGAACTGGTTGCATCCTGGAAATCATTTTTTCCAATACGGCATTTGTGGCAGCCCAATCGCGGCAAGCATACCGCTATGAATCTGGGCGTGGCGAATGCAGCGGGCGAATTCGTCCTTTTTTTTGATTCTGACGACCGGTGCATTCCCACGGCACTGGAACGTTTTGACTATCACTGGAGGCAGATTCCCGATCCCTCACGATTTGCGAATCTTTCCTGCCTGTGCCAGAAGCCCGATGGCTCGATTGTTGGATCCCCATATCCCGCAGAGTGCGTGGATGCATACCGGTTTGCTGACCAGCTTCGCTATCGGAATGTCGAGCGATGGGGTATTAACCGGACGGACGTGCTGCGTGAATTTCCCTGGCCGGAAGATGAGAGATATGCGCCTGAATCTCTGGTATGGAACAGAATTTCGCGCAAATATGCTGCCAGGTTCGTGAATGAACCGCTGCGTATTTATGAGCCGAATACCGGTGGTATTTCGGCAACCGTGACCCGATTGCGTGTCTCAAGTCCGCGGACAACACTTCTTTATTACCGCGAACTCGCGTTGTCGCCGGCCCCGTTTCTGCTAAGAGTGCGCGGAGCCCTGAACTTCTGCAGGTTCGCGACCATTGCGGCTTTCAAAAGACAAAAAGCACATCCCAGGCTGGTATAGCAATGTCTCTGAAACATGGAGCAGGCGATTTGCTGTGTGTGGGGGGCGTGCCTGGGAAACCTGTCCGCGTGGCGGCGTTTACGGGCGGCGCAACTATTTCCAGCCCTCGCTTCCGAGTGCGCCAGTATATTCCCGGTCTTGGCCAATATGGCGTTCAGATTTCTGAGTACATTGCTCGCTTTGGAAGCTGGCCGCCATTGTCAAAAGCCTGGAGACCCCTTTGGCTGCCTGCTACGCTCAGCCAGCGCGTGCCGGGAGTCATCGGCTCTTTCCAGCATGATGTGACGCTTCTGCAGCGCGAACTGGTTTCCACACTGGTCACGCTCGAAGGACTCACGCATCGTCCGCGGATATTGGACGTGGATGACGCTGTCTGGCTGAATCGCGGCGGGGAGAAAAACTTTTCCCGGCTTGTCCGGCTTTGTGATGGAGTGATTTGCGGCAACAGCTTTATTGAGGAGACCGTGCGTCGCTGGCACAGCCAGACCATCATTGTGCCTACCGGAGTGGATACAGAGAGATTTCGGCCGCACGAAGATATGCAGAAACCCAGGCCGGTGATTGGATGGTCAGGGCTGGGGACCAACCTGAAATCACTAACGGAAATTGAACGTCCGCTGGCTACTGTGCTCAAGCATCGTAAAGATGCATTACTGCGCGTAGTTTCCAATATAAAACCCAGCCTGAAACTGCTGCCTCCCGCCCAGGTGGAATACATTCCATGGTCGCCGGAGAATGAGGCGCGCACGATTCAGGAAATGTCCGCTGGTCTGATGCCGGCGGAAGATTCTCTGTGGGCACGGGGCAAGTGCAGTTATAAAATGCTCCTTTATCTCTCCTGCGGGGTGCCCGCGGTAGTCTCTCCCGTGGGCATGAACCAGGAAGTGCTTGCCCTGGGTCAAGTCGGATTTGGTCCGCGCTCGGAATCCGAATGGGCGGACTGCCTGATCTCGCTCCTCGAAAATCCCGGACAGGCAAAACAGATGGGCGAAAATGGCCGCAGAGTAGTCGAAGAACATTTCAGCCTGCATGTGCTCACCCCCCGACTGGCGGGCTATATTAAAAGCTTTGCGAAGTAAGGAATTGTCCGGCGCCGGTATTCAGTTGCGGTATTGAGGAATGCAATGACGATTCGGCTGGGCATTATCGGGTGCAGTTACGGAAAGGCCGTAATGGCGCCTGCTTTTCGTGCCGACTCCCGCTGCCAGATTGTGTCTGTTGCCGCAAGCCGGCAGGAAAGCGCTGATGCCGCAGCCTCACAACTGGGCATATCCCGGGCTTTTGGTGACTGGCGTGGCCTTGTTCATGACGCCAGTGTGGATGCAATTGCGGTGGCTGTTCCACCTCATCTCCAGCCGGAAATTGTTCTTGAGGTGCTGAAGACCGGCAAACCAGTATTTGCCGAGAAACCGCTCGCCGTCAGCATTGCAGATGCCCGCCGGATGACTGAACAGGCAGAGTTGGCGCGAGTGGCCAATATGGTGGATTTCAATTTCAGCGCCATAGCCCCATTCAGGCAGGCACGAAACATGCTGAGGGAAAATGCCATTGGCCAGCTTCGCCACATTGTTGTGAACTGGCAAACCGAGAGTTACACCAACCGTGTCCGTCTTCAAAACTGGAAGTCCACCAGCGATGAAGGCGGAGGCTCGCTTTCCAATTTCGTATCGCATTGTTTGCACTATCTGGAATGGTTTGCAGGCCCCATTGCCGGGCTGAATGCTCGCCTTTTCCGGTTGCCGGATGATCCTCGCCCTTCAGATTCGGCAGTGAATCTGGCCATTGAATTTCAGAGCGGAGCCGGCGGCATGCTGGCCATGAGCGCGGCCGCTTTCCCGGGAAGCGGTCACAAAATAGAGTTTTATGGAGAGGCTGGCGGTTTAATACTGGAAAACTCATCCAGAGACTACATGCGCGGATTCCGACTTCTCTGCAGCCGCAGACCGGAAACAGTGATGACTCCAGTGTGCGTCAGTGACCAGGAAGAAGATAACTGGGAAGATGGCAGGATTTTGCCGCTTTCGTGTCTGGTAAGGCAATTTTACGACTGGATTGAGCATGGCAAGCCGGCGCGGCCCGATTTTCGCGATGCGCTGCGTGTCCAGGAGTTAATCGAGGCGGCAAGAGTTTCGCACCAGAATGGCTGGATCAAAACTTCATGAGCGGAAGCAATGCGGCTAAAAAGAAATTTCTGGTAACCGGCGGAACCGGATTCATTGGTTCAGCCATAACCCGGCGCCTTGTGCGGCAGGGGCACTCCGTCCGCGTGCTGGACAATCATTCACGTGGCGCAAACCGCCGCCTGGCGGATATTATGGGCAGCTTCGAAATGCAAACGGGAGACGTGCGTGACCCGGCGGTTGTCGCGCGGGCGGTTGAAGGCATGGATGCAGTTCATCATCTGGCGTTTGTGAACGGGACCGAGTACTTCTACAGCATGCCGGAAACGGTGCTGGAAGTGGGCGTTAAGGGCATGATGAATGTGATTGATGCGTGCCGCCAATATGACGTGGGTACGCTGATTCTGGCTTCCAGTTCCGAGGTCTATCAGTCGCCATCCGCGATACCCACCGCCGAAGACGCGCCTTTGGTCGTGCCCGACCCAATGAATGCGCGCTACTCCTATGGCGGGGGCAAGATCAT
>Ga0070730_10000452_pt1 | contig 48277 bp, 45 predicted proteins | sample Coa_R1_3_FD_66447 | JGI IMG/M metagenome (GOLD analysis project Ga0070730, IMG submission 66447) | Surface soil microbial communities from Centralia Pennsylvania, which are recovering from an underground coalmine fire - Coalmine... | ecosystem: Environmental > Terrestrial > Soil > Unclassified ...
CGCACTCGATGTCCATCAGCTTGCGCTGGATGAGCTTGCGGCTGGTCAGCAACATCCGTTGCTCCTGGGCAGCCAGCGTCTTGACATGCACCGGCTTGAACAGGCCCACCCGCATCATCTGCGCGATCCCACGGGCATCGTTGCGGTCGGACTTGTTGATCTGCTGCGCCGTCAGCAGGGCCTTCATGTGCCGTGTCTCGACGCACACGACCGGGAGTCCGGCCTCGGCCAGACCATTTACCAGCCACTGCGACAGCGGCCCGGCTTCGATGCCGACCCTGACATACTCACCGCCGATCGATGTTAGCAGCACGGCAATATCATCCGGCTCGGTCGGCACCTTCCGCTCGCACAGCATCCGGCCGGCATCGTCGACGACGCACACCGACGTCTCCTTCACCGAGACGTCCAGACCTACGAAATGGGCCATCGCCGTCGCCCCTTCCCTCGATGATCGAGGCCAGGTTCGACCCCGGTTCAGACATCGTACGTGAAGGGGCTGCGCTCTCATCCGCCATGAGACGCAGCCGCCGCGATACACCATCTTTCGGGCAATTGGAACGCCGAATCGGACATCATGCCTGCGGGGTTGTGGGCGGCTCTCGACACCAAGACGGGGGGTGAAGCCGCCTGTTGGCTCTAATCTATATACGCATCCGCTCCGTTCCCTCCGCGAAGGCCACGGCAGGCCGAGCACGTGCCGAACGAGACGGCAGATAAACGCCATTGATGCAAGGTCGGGTAGGGTCGGCTCGGCCAATGCGAGCCATAGGTATCCCCAAAAGCAATCGATCTAGCCTTCGACATATATTGGGCAGCAGAGCTCGGCGCCCTCACGTTCCATGGCAGCAGAGGAGACGATTGCCATGGATACCTCCCCCTATAAGCGCCCGTTGCGGAGTTGGCTGTTCACCCCAGCCACCCGGCCAGACCGGTTCGACAAGGCGGCGGCCGTCGGTGCGGACGTGCTGATCCTCGACTTGGAGGATTCGGTGGCTCCCGCGGACAAGGACAGCGCCCGGCGAACCGCGTTGCAGTACCTCGGCCGGTCTGAAGGGGGCGGTCCGGCGCGCGCGCTGCGCGTCAATGGCCTCGGAACGGCCGCCGGCAACGCCGATCTCCAGGCGCTGCTGGCGTCCAATGCCGTGCCGGACTTTCTCGTCCTGCCCAAGACCGAGCGGGCGCTGCAACTGCAGCCCCTTCAGCGCCAGCTCTTCGCCGTCGGCAAGCGCAGCCGGTTCATCGCCCTGATCGAGAGTGCTGCAGGCCTGGCGACGGTCGAGGAGATTGCCGCCGCCTCGCCGCGTCTGACCGGCCTGATGTTCGGTGCCGGCGACATGGCCGCCGATCTCGGCGCCGCGACGGCTTGGGAGCCGCTGCTCTACGCCCGCTCGCGCCTCATTGCGGCCTGCGCTCGATCCGGCGTGCTGGCCATCGACGCTCCGTTCTTTGATGTGCGCGACAGGACGGGGCTGGAACAGGAAATCGCGCGCTCTAGCGCACTAGGCTTCACCGCCAAGGCGGCCATCCACCCGGGTCAGGTCGCCGCCATTCACGCCGCACTGACGCCCAGCGCTGAAGCCATCGCCGAAGCCCGGGCCATCCTGGCGGAGAACGCCAAGGGCGTTGGCACGGTCAACGGACGAATGGTCGACGAGGCGATCGCCCGCAAGGCGCGACGCGTGCTCGCCGCCATTGGCGAAGCAGCCTGACGCCGCACGCCCCTCCCCGCCGACCGGGGATTTCCATCAAGGAGACGAACCGTGGATACCATCCTTCCGGCCTACAAGGCCGTGGGCGAACGCCGCTATCGCGAGACCTCGGGCCTCTATTGGGAGGATTTCGTGCCGGGCGACGTGTTCGAACATCGCCCCGGCCGCACCGTGCTCGATACCGACAATGTCTGGTTCACGCTGCTGACGATGAACGTCCAGCAAGTCCATTTCGACGCGGCCTACGCGGCGAAGACTGAATGGAAGAAGCTGCTGGTCGACTCGACTTTCACCTTGGCGCTCCTGACCGGCATGAGCGTGCGCACGGTGAGCGCCAAGGTCGTGGCGAACCTCGGCTGGGAGAAGGTCAAGGCGACCCATCCGGTGTTCGCCGGCGACACGCTCTATGCCGAGAGCACCGTCCTTTCCAAGCGCGAATCCAAGAGTCGCCCGACCCAGGGGATCGTCACGGTGGCGACCCGAGGCGTGAACCAGGACGGCATCGAGGTGATGAGCTTCGAGCGGACCATGCTGGTGCATCGCCGCGGTCACTCCCCGGAAGAAGCCGCCAACTATTGATCCCCCAGTAACCAGGAAGAGGAGGCAGCGATGGATATCGCATCGCTCTACCAATCTAAGCTGACCACGGCCGATCAGGCGGTGGCGACGATCTCGTCGGGCAGCCGCCTGTCGATGGGCATGTATGCGGCCGAGCCGCCGGCACTCCTGAAGGCGCTCGCGGACCGCGCGGTCGCCGGCGCGGTCGAGGATCTCAGGGTCTATTATTACGAGACGGCGCGGATCGCCGGCGACACGATCCTGCGCTACGAGCTCAACCACCGCATCCGCCCCTACTGCATGTTCGTGACCGCCGTCGAACGCGCGCTCATCAAGCGCGGCATGGAAGACGGCGGCCGCAAGGTCGTCAACTACGTGCCATCCAACTTCCACCAAGCGCCGCGGCTGCTGGCGGAGGAGATCGGCATCGACACCTTCGTCTGCACCGTCTCGCCGATGGATCGCCACGGCTTTTTCAGCTTCGGCACGGGCAATGATTATTCGACCAGGGTCGCCCGCTCCGCCAAGCGGCTCATCGTCGAGGTCAACGAGAACATGCCGTGCGTCCATGGCGAGGGGGCGGAGCTGCACCTCTCGGAAGTCGCCGCGATCGTCGAGAACCACGTGCCACTGCTCGAGCTGCCATCGCGCGGCGCCAGCCCCGAGGACGAGGCGATCAGCCGCATCATCGCCGATCTGGTGCCGGACGGTGCCTGCCTGCAGATGGGCGTCGGCGCCCTGCCGAACCTCGTCTGCGCCGCGCTCGTCAATCGCAATGATCTCGGCATCCATACCGAGGCCTTGAACCCTGGTCTGGTCGACCTCGTCCGCGCCGGCGTGGTGACGAACCGGCGCAAGACGATCGACCGCGGCAAGTCGGTCTTCACCTTCGCCATGGGGCAGAAGGCGATGTACGACTATCTCGACAACAACCTTTCGGTCGAGAGCCACCCGGTCGATTACGTCAACGACCCGCGCATCATCGCGCAGAATGACAACGTCATCTCGATCAATGCAACGCTCCAGATCGATCTGACCGGCGCCTGCAACTCGGAGCACATGCTCGGCCACCAGTATAGTGCCACCGGTGGCCAGCTCGACTTCGTGCGCGGCGCCTACGCTTCGAGGGGTGGCAAGTCGATCATCGCGGCACGGTCGACGGCAGCCCAAGGCAAGGTGTCGCGCATCGTTGCGCGGCTCGATGGCCCGGTCACGACGCCGCGCATCGATACCCATTACGTCGTAACGGAATTCGGCGCGGCCAATCTGAAGGGCCTGTCCTCGGCCGAGCGGGCGCTCAAACTGATCGAACTGGCCCATCCCGAGTTCCGCGACGAACTCTCCGCAGCGGCCAGACAACTCCACCTCATCTGAGTGCCCCCGATGTCAGAGCTCATCAAGGACCAGCATCCCGTGCTGGCAGCCATCACCGGCCGCCGCAGCGTCAGGGCTTTCCTCGACAAGCCCGTTCCGCGTGAAGCGGTCGAAGAGATTCTCGCAGCGGCCTCCCATGCCCCGAGCGGCAACAATACCCAGCCCTGGCGCGTCCATGTGCTGCAAGGGGCCGCGAAGGACAGCCTCACCGCTGCGATCATGGCAGTGCGTCACGCAAGGGAGCAGGAGCCTCCTGCGGAATATCCCTACTACCCTGAGGCGTGGTTCGAGCCGTATCTGGCCCGTCGCCGAGCGATCGGCTGGCAGCTCTATGGCCTCTTGGGCATCGGCAAGGGCGACCGGCAGGCAGCGCAGGCATGGCACGACCAGAACTTTCGCTTCTTCGGCGCGCCCGTCGGCCTGATCTTCACGGTCGATCGTCGCCTCGGTCTCGGTGCCTATCTCGATGTCGGCATGTTCATGCAGAACATCATGACCGCTGCCCGCGGCTGCGGTCTCGATACCTGCGCGCAGGCCGCCTTCGCCGCCTATCACGACGTCATCCGGCATGAGCTGCAACTGCCGTCGGAAGAGCTCGTTCTGTGCGGCATGGCGCTGGGATGGGCGGATCCGGACGCTCTGGTCAACCGCTTATCGACCGACCGCGAGCCGCTCGAAACCTATGCCTCCTTCGTCGGCGGGGCGCGCTCGAGCGCCTCCAAAGAGACCTCCATCTAAGGACGAAATCATGAGCGGAACCATCGCGGACCTGATGGTCGATACCCTGGCCGCTGCCGGCGTCCGGCGTATCTACGGATTGGTCGGCGACAGCCTCAACGGCTTCACCGACGCGCTGCGCCGACACGGCGGCATCGACTGGATCCATGTGCGCCACGAAGAGGTTGCGGCCTTCGCCGCCGGCGCCGATGCGCATGTCACGGGCGAGCTTGCGGTCTGCGCCGGCAGCTGCGGTCCAGGCAACCTGCATCTGATCAATGGCCTGTTCGATTGCCATCGCTCACGCGTGCCGGTCGTGGCGATTGCCGCGCATATCCCATCGCCCGAGATCGGCAGCGGCTACTTCCAGGAGACTCATCCCGAGCAGCTGTTCCGCGAATGCAGCGGCTATTGCGAGCTCGTGACCAACGCCGAGCAGATGCCACGCGCGCTGGAGATCGCTGTCCGTCGCGCGACGGCCGAGCGCTGCGTCAGCGTGCTGGTCATTCCGGGCGACGTGGCGCTGCGGCGGGCGCCGGAGACGCCGGCGCCGAAGCCCCACGGCCTCGTCCCAGCCCGACCGACGGTCACACCGCCGGCCGAGACGATCGAGCGGCTGGCGGCCCTTCTCAACCAGGCGCGCAGCGTGACTTTGCTGTGCGGCGGCGGCTGCGAGGGCGCCCATGACGAATTGCTGCAACTCGCCGAAACCTTGAAGGCGCCGATCGTCCATGCCCTGCGTGGCAAGGAGCATGTCGAATGGGACAATCCCTACGACGTCGGCATGACCGGTCTGATCGGCTTCTCGTCCGGATATCGGGCGATGGAATCCTGCGACCTGCTCCTCATGCTGGGGACGGATTTTCCTTATCGGCAGTTCTATCCGAAGGACGCGCGCGTCGCGCAAATCGACATAAGGCCGGAGGCGATCGGGCGCCGGGTGCCGGTCGATGTCGGCCTGATCGGCGCCGTCCAGCCGACTTTGAGGCTGCTGCTGCCGCAGCTTGAGCCGAAGCTCGACCGCTCCCATCTCGATGCCGCCGTTGCGCATTACCGGGACGCGCGGCGCAGCCTGGATGATCTTGCCGACGGCAAGCCGGGCGGCCGCCTGCATCCCCAGCATGTGGCGCGCGTGGTGAGCGAGCTCGCCTCCGATGACGCGATCTTCACCTGCGACGTGGGCCTGCCCACGGTCTGGGGCGCCCGCTACCTCGCTATGAACGGTCGGCGCCGGCTCATAGGCTCGTTCTGGCACGGCTCCATGGCCAATGCCATGGCCCAGGCGATCGGCGCCCAGGCGGCCTTCCCTGCGCGGCAGGTCGTGTCCCTATCGGGGGATGGCGGCTTCACCATGCTCATGGGCGACCTGCTGAGCCTGGTTCAGCTAAATCTCCCTGTGAAGGTGATCGTGTTCAACAATGGCGCGCTCGGCTTCATCGAGCTCGAGCAGAAGGCGTCGGGCTTCCTCGACACCGGCACCGCGCTCGTCAATCCGAACTTCGCCGCCATGGCCGAGACGATCGGCATGAAGAGCATCCGCATCGAGGATCCCGCCGAGGTCGAGGCCGGGCTTGCCGAGGCGTTCGCTCATCCCGGCCCGGTGCTCGTCGATGCGGTTGTCAATCGGATGGAACTTGCCATGCCGCCGAAGGTGACGGCCGAGATGGCCAAGGGCTTCACGCTCTACATGCTGAAGGCGATCCTGAACGGGCGTGGCGACGAGGTGGTCGAGCTCGCACGCGCCAATCTCGGGCGCTGAGCGCAGCAACGCCGCCGTGTATGGAAGCGTTTGGGCCGGCCGGCTGTTCGCGCCATTTGTTCTGGAGACTGCGCTCGAAGAGCTGGCCGCCCTGCGTCGCAAGGGCATGCCGCAGCTCTCGGGAACGCTGGCCGCCGCCGGATTGCGGATTACCGAACCGCTGGCCGCCGTGCGTTTCTGGCCCGCGCTCATCGGGCTACCGCCCGCCAAGCTGGTCGAGGTCCTGACACGCGACCTGCCAACGCTGCGGAAAGGCGAGCTCGAAGTCGTCGTCACGCTGAACCAAGACCGGCTCGAGCTCGCCATCGTCGGATGCCGATCCCGCACCAGTGAGCTGAAGTACGCGTTCGTCGCGGATTTTTGCCAGGGCAGCGTCTTTATGACCGAGTCCCAGCTCCCTGAACCCTTGCGCGGCCTGGGCATCGCCTTCCCCCTGGTTGATCGGGCGGTCAGGCTGTTGACGCTGCTCGTGCAGAGCGGATCGCGCAGCAGCGAGACACGAACGGCACAAGATCAGCTGAGAAGCAGATTCACGACCTAAAAAATATTTGAAACCTATTTAGATAAGTTCGTCCTGAGCCATTGCCAAAACATATCGCAGGAGACGTTGAAATATATTGGGAATACCTGTTCTCGAGACCGAAATACTAATTACGAGAACGCCCCCAATATGAGGTTATTAAAATGCACACATCTTTATTCTGCCGCCTTTTACTGGCCCTGTCGGCGATCACTATTGTCGCCAGCCTCGCCGCCTGTTCTTCAATTTCCGCGCCGAGGGCCCTTACGCCCGATGAGATGCAGCAACTCGACACCATAATGGGCTAGGACCTATGAGCGTCGGATGCCGACCGACTCCGCCCTCTGGGCGTCAGGCGCCCCCTGCGCAGATGCGCATCATGACACCGCCTGCGTGATGAAATTGCGCACCACTTTGGATGTCTCGCCGCGGCGAACGGCCAAGGCGAGGCGGGCAATCGGCGCCACCCCGGCAATCTCTCGATAGACGACACCGGACACCTGCAACTGGTTCATCGACGCCGGCACGAGCGAGACGCCGAGCTCGGCCGCGACCAGATTGACGATGGAGTCAATCTGCGGGGCGGACTGACCGAGAATAGGCTCGAAGCCGGCATCCCGACACGCCGCAATGATCGTATCGAACAAGGTCGCTCCGGTCGCGCGCGGAAATAGGATGAAAGGCTCATCTCGCAAGTCGATCAGACTGATTTCGTTCGCCGCCGCCGCCGGATGACAGGTCGGCAGCGCTACGAGCATCGGTTCCTCCGACAGGAGACGGATCTGCAGATCTTGGCTGACTGTCGCACCCGGCCGCAGGAAAACGATATCGAGCTCGCCCTTGAGCAGCCCGTTGGTTAGGCGGGTCGTGCCCGCTTCCTCAAGCGACAAATCGACCTCGGGATACGCCCGCCGAAACGACCGGATTGCCGACGGCACGACCGTGCTGAAGGCCGAAGAGCTAGTAAAGCCAACGTGGAGCGAGCCAATTTCACCGCGCGCAGCCCGTTGCGCTGCGACCTTGGCCCGCTCGACCTGCGGCAGGACGCCCTCGATCTGTTCGAGAAAGGCGCGACCGGCGACCGTCAGTTCCGCGCCCTGCGCCAGCCGGCGGAAGAGCTGAGCCCCGACCTCCGCCTCGAGATCCTTGATCTGCTGGCTCAACGGCGGCTGCCCGATGTGAACAAGAGCGGCCGCCCTCGTGAAGTTCAGCTCCTGCGCGACTGCGAGGAAATAGCGAATGTGACGGAGTTCCATCAGGTATCTCCAAAATCAATCGACTTAGCGCCCACCATATATTGGACGACGGCCAAGCCGCTCCACCTCATCTGAAGCCCTCGATTGCCCGCGGCAAGCATGTCACGCCATGCTCGCCCTGCGTCGCGCGACAGCATTAGGTCGCGCCACCGGCGCACCGACTATCAAGGAAAGGCACCATGAGCAGAACCATGGCGGATCTGATGGTCGCCCTCCCTGTCTATCGGTAAGACCGCATGTCCCTCTCATTGAGGTCCGGACCAGACAGCGCCCTGCGTCGGCTCGTCGGGTTAGCAATCGGTCCTCATCATCGGAGGACGGATCATGACGGAGCTGAAGAAAGCGTACATCCGGGTTGACGTCGCCAAGCTGAGGAACGCGGTTGCGATAGTGGAGGCCGGTCGCGACGGCGAGATCCGGTACGCCGGCGAGATCGACGCATCGCCAGAGAGCATGAGGCGGCTGGTCGGGAAGTTGGCCTCCACGTACGAGCGGCTGCACTTCTGTTACAAAGCCGGGCCGACGGGGTATGGGCTGCATCGGCAGATCACAGGCCTTGGCCATTCGCGCATGGTCGTGGCGCCCTCGCTGATCCCTCGGAAGGCGAGCGACCGGATAAAGACCAATCGACGTGACGCTTCGGCCCTGGCACGGCTGCTACGAGCTGTCAGAGTGTCCGCTGCGATGCCGGCGCAAGAGGAAGGGCGTCGCGGCGCCAACCGCAAGCGCTTCCGCCACGGCTGGCCCGGTGCCAGCGGCCGATCGCGCGATCGGCGCTCCTGGCTGACGGACGCCGCATGTCAGTCCGGCGCCTGCTTATCGAGATCGTTGAGGCCGTTGATCAGCACCGAGGGCAGCCGGGCCAGCAGCGCCGCCATGGCAAACACCAGCATCGTCCCGGTCGTGTTCCGCTCGGCCTGGACGGGGTGGTGTCTCAGAAATCGACGATCGCTTCTCCGATGACCCGAACGCGGAGGGAGCTGGCGCCGGTGCCGGCGATCGGCCTTGATTCCGGACCAAAAGACGCCCCTTGAGGCCAAGAGCGACCGCGTGCGCGGCGAAGACGAAGGCCAAACCAATGCTGCCGCCGAGAGCGACGTTGGCGACACGCTCGATGGCCCCTTCCGTCTGTCCGGCAAAAGTCAGGGCGAAAGCGACACAGGCGCATCGGGCACCAAAGCCCAAGCGATAGATCCGAAACGCCGTCAAGGTCAGCACCGCGCTGATCTCGGCCAGATGAAGCAATGACGGAACATGCGGAACCAGCCACGCGCAGATGACGCCGATCGGTACGCCGACCAGCGCGCCTGCCGCCCGATCCGTGAGCTTGCGCCGGGCGCCGGCGGCGTTGCCCGTCACGACGCTGGCGGCCGACCAGATCAACCATTGTGCGTAGGACAGGTGGCGCCATTCGGCGAACAGCGCCGCGACCCCGGCCGCCAGAGCGACGGCGACCACTCCTTCCCAGTATCGAGCGGCTGTTCCCAGATCGGCGTCGGGGTGGCGGACGCGTCCGAGATGCGCCGGATAGCGGACGTGCGGTTCCCTCTTGTACTCGTGCTCCGCTGCCGAAAAGAGGAGCACGGGTAGGATTGCGAGGGCGAGGTAGGGCAGGAACGTGCAGCCCCGCACGAAGGCCGAGTCGCCCCTCATCTCAGTGAATTCGCAGGCGAGGTAAAGGGCCGGGATGAACGTGAAGTTTCCCAGTGTGCGCAGCCTCTCGCCCTTGACGGTCAGCAGGATCGTTCCCGCAGCCATGGTTGCGCTGCCCACCGCGAAAAAGGACGGAAATGGGACGGTCGCAAGAAGGGTGAGGAAGCCTGCGCCAATGGCCAGCCCGTGCAGCGCAACCCCGAGCGGGGCGAGTCCGGTCTTCTCCATCGCGATGAATGCCGAAGCCGTCACCAGGGCCGCACGCATCCACTGCGGGTTTCCGGTGCTCAGCGCCGCCGCGAAGAGCGGCGCCAGCACCAGCACCGCCCGCGCCAGGCTCCGTATATCCACCGTTTGGTCGATCTGGCGCAGGAGAGCGGTCATAGGTTGCCGAGTTCCTTGACCGTCACCACTTCGGCGATCCGGCGAAGAAGCGCGATGGAGGATGCATGCTGTTCCGGCGTTGCGGCTGCACAAATGTCCTCGACGACAACCACCTGGTAGTCTCGGTCGTGGGCATCGCGCGCCGCCGCCTGTACGGCCCACGCGGTGCTGACGCCGCCAAGCACCAGCCGCTCTATCTTCCGCGCCCGAAGGGCTGCCTCCAAATCTGTAGCGTAGAACGCGCTGACCCGGGGCTTGACGACGACGAGATCTGCACAATCGGCACGGAGGGCGGGATGGAATTCCGTTCCCTTGGTGCCGAGCTCAAGCACTCCGGCCTTGTCGGCGGCGCCGAAGATCGGAGAGCCCTTCGGCTGATTCACATAGCCTGGCGCAAGGCCGACCTTGACGAGGATGGTAAGCCACGCCTTTTCACGCGAGATCGCGAGTGCTTCGTTGACCCGCCCGATCATGGCGTCATCGAGGGCATGGGCCGTTCCCTTGGCCAGCTTGCCCTCCGGATGGCTGATGTCGAAGATGTAGTCCAGTCCGATGAATGCCGTATTCACAACTTGCTCCCTTCATGATTTGACCCGATGGCTTTGCGGCCTAAGCCGATCGGGACGGAGGCTTCACCCGTGCCGGCGCCGTCTGCCGCTGGGGAAAGCCTCGGGATCCGCTAGGCCGCGTATTTCTTTCCCGAGGCGTCGAAGGCCAGCTTGCCGACCAGGCGCTGACGCTCGCTGAAGCTCGCCAGCAATGCGGCCGCTTCGCCGTCGACCCTTCATCGCAAGGTTTTGAGGGCACGCTGCATGCCGATGACGGCGCCTTGAAGCGCGGCATTTGCGGGGAACCGCTTCGATTGTTTCGTCATGGGTCGCTCCCTTTTCGTCCGCCGCCCGATCGGCCCAAGGTGGCGCTGCTGACGGAATGTGGAGCTCAACGACCTCTCGGTCCAATATATTAATTTTCGTCTTTTGATATGTTATATTTATCGGATGGAATTGAGACACCTCCGCTATTTCCGCATCGCCGCCACCGAACTGCATATCGGGCGCGCCGCCGAATTACTCCACATCGCGCAGCCCGCGCTGACAATTCAGATCAAGGCGTTGGAACGCGAACTCGGCATCGACCTGTTCGATCGGATCGGACGGAATGTCGTGCTGACGGAAGCCGGACGGCATTTCCTCGTCGAGGCGACTGCGATCCTTGAGCAGGTGGAAAAGGCGGCCCTAACGACCCGCGAAATCGGCGGCGGATTCGCCGGCAAGCTGCGCGTGGGCTTTACGGAATCCGCCTCCTTCAGTCCCATAGTGACGACGGTTCTGGCGGACTTCAGATCGCAATGGCCGGCGGTGCAACTCGTCCTCGAAGAAAGCCAGACCGAAGATCTCGTCTCGGGCGTGGTCCAAGGTCGGATCGATGTCGCCTTCGTTCGGCCGCCCATCCGGGCGGAGGACAAGCTCGTCGCCAAACCCCTGGCGGATGAACCGATGATGCTGGCGGTACCGGTCGGTCATAGCCTGGCGGGGCGGAGGACGATCAGGCTTCGCGATCTCGCCGACGAGGATTTCATCGTCTATCCACGAAAGCATGGCATGGGCCTCTCGGAAGGCGCCATCGCGGAGTGCCGCAGGGCGGGCTTCGTGCCCCGGATCACGCAAGAAACGCCGCAGCTCTCTTCCACCATCAACCTCGTCGCGGCGGGCATGGGGATCGCGATCGTACCTGCCTGCATGAGCGGAATGCGGAAGGACAGCGTTGTATTCGTCGACGTGTGCGACCTTGGAATCAAAGCCCAACTGGTGTTGATCTTCCGCGAGGGGGAAACATCTCGCACAGTAAGAAATTTCTCGTCCGTCACACCTTCATTGAAGAAGTGACCGCCTGAAACGTTTTTATCTTCTGTGCCGTCTGTTCCGGACCGCGCCGAACTATGGCTTTACACCATAAGCGTGAGACCCGACCTCCGCTTCGAGATCCTTGATCTGCTGGCTCAACGGCGGCTGCCCGATGTGGGCCAGGGCCGCGGCCCTCGTGAAGTTCGGTTCCTGCGCCACGGCGAGAAAATAGCGGATGTAACGAAGCTCCATCAGGTATCTCCAAAATCAATCGACTGAGCGCCCACCAAGTATTGGACGACGGGGAGTCCGCGCCTCAAATCTCTGAGCATTGCAGGAGACAGCGCCATGACACGCACTCGACTGCCCCTCCACGGGCCAACAGATCAATCACGCAATGATTTCGAAAATAAAATCTCGGAAATCATAAGTAAATCTATGCAAAATACCGCGGATTTATAAAACACCTCACTGAATCCGCGATCACAAACCTGAGAATTATTCTCAATTACTTTCAAACAGCGAGCGCTGACCAATCGTCGCGCCCTAACGGAGTCTGACTGATGTGGATCGTCCGCGTCGCCCTCACGCGGCCTTATACGTTCATCGTATTCGCGCTTATGGTACTGATCGTCAGCGGGGTCGCCATCATGCGCACTCCGACGGATATCTTCCCGAACATCGATATCCCCGTCATTGCGGTCGACTGGACCTATACCGGCCTCAACCCAGAGGAGCTGGAAGGCCGGCTGACCAGCGTCTACGAGCGGACGCTGACCACCACGGTCGATAACATCGAGCATATCGAATCGATCACGGTCAACGGCCAGGCGATCGTCAAGATCTTCCTGCAGCCGGGCGCAAGCATCGACACCGCCAACGCGCAGGTGACCGCCATCTCGCAGACGGTCCTCCGCCAATTACCGCCGGGCACGCTGCCACCGCTGATCATCAATTACAGCGCGTCCAGCGTTCCAATCCTGCAGCTCGGGCTCTCCGGCAAGAGCCTGTCCGAGCAGCAGCTGAACGACCTCGGCCAGAACTTCCTCCGTCCTCAGCTCGTGACCGTTCCCGGGGCTGTCGTGCCCTCTCCCTACGGCGGCAAGCAACGCCAGGTGATGGTCAACCTGGTGCCACAGCTGATGCAGGCGAAGGGCGTGTCGCCGACCGATGTACTCAATGCCATCACCAGCCAAAATGTCGTGCTGCCTTCCGGCACGGCCAAGGTCGGTGGCTTCGAATACGACACCGCCGTCAACGCGAGCCCCCGCTCGATCGAAGAGCTCAATGCCCTGCCGATCAAGACGCTGGGCAAGGCAACCATTTACTTGCGGGACGTCGCAACCGTCAGCGACGGCTATTCACCCCAAACCAATATCGTGCGGCAGGATGGCCAGCGCGGCGTCCTGGTCACCATCCTGAAGGCAGGCACCGCCTCGACGATCGACGTCGTCAATGGCATCCACAACGTGCTGAAGCGCGCCGTGCAGACGCTTCCGCCGGCGCTCAAGATCACTGCGCTCGGCGACCAGTCGGTCTTCGTCAAGGGTGCGATCCAGGGCGTCGTCCAAGAGGTGGTCATGGCGACCGTCCTGACCGCAGTCATGATCCTGGTCTTCCTGGGCAGCTGGCGCAGCACCCTGATCATCGCGGTGTCGATCCCGGTCTCGATCCTCTGCGCGGTCATCGCGCTCAGCGCCAGCGGCCAGACCATCAACATCATGACGCTCGGCGGCCTGGCGCTCGCGGTCGGCATTCTTGTCGACAACGCCACGGTCACGATCGAGAACGTCGAACGTCACCTCGGGGAAGGCAAAAGCCTGAAACAGGCGATCCTCGACGGCGCCGAACAGATCGGCACGCCGCTGCTGGTCGCGACGCTCTGCATCTGCGTCGTGTTCTTGCCGATGTTCTTTCTCGGGGGCGTGGCTCGCTACCTGTTCGTTCCGCTCGCCGAAGCCGTCGTCTTCGCCATGATCGCCTCGTTCTTCGTGTCGCGAACGCTGGTCGCGACCTTGGCGATGTATCTGCTGAAGCCGAAGCATGAAGAGCCTCGCCCGTCGCGCAATCCGCTGGTGCGCTTCCAGCGTGGGTTCGAACGTGGCTTCGAGGCGCTGCGGGAGCGCTACCAACGCTTGCTCACGACGCTGATCGGTCGGCGGGCGATCTTCATCGGCGCGTTTCTGCTGGCTTGTGTCGCGAGCTTTCTCCTCGTTCCCTGGCTCGGCCAGGACTTCTTCCCAAGCTCCGACACCGGCCAGTTCATCCTGCATGTCCGCGCCAAATCCGGAACGCGCATCGAGGAAACGGCCCGCCTGGTCGACTTGGTCGAGGCATCGATCCGCCGGAAAATCCCGGCCAACGAGACCGACGGCATCCTCGACAACATCGGCCTGCCCTACAGTGGCCTCAACTTCATGCACGCCACGTCCGGCCTGATCGGCGCAGGCGACGCCGACATCATGGTCGCGCTCAAGGAAAACCATCGCCCCACCGCAGACTATGTCCGGTCGCTCCGACAGGATCTGCCGCAAGAATTTCCAAGCGCCACGTTCGCCTTCCTGCCCGCCGACATGGTGACCCAGATCCTGAACTTCGGCCTGCCTGCCCCGATCGACATCCAGATCGACGGCGCCGACATCGACCACAATCGCGATGTCGCCAACCAAATCCTCAACGACCTTCGCAATGTCCCCGGCATCGTCGACGCGCGCATCGAGCAGGCATTCGACTATCCGAAATTCAACATTGCGGTCGATCGCACCAAGGCGGCCGAAAGCGGCCACACGGAGCGGGATGTTGCGGACAATATTCTCAACTCGCTCAGCGGCAGCTTCCAAATCACGCCAATGTTCTTCCTGAACTTCAAGAACGGCATCAACTACAATCTGGTCGCCCAGCCACCGCAATACGACATCGGCTCGATCGAGGATATCCAGAACATTCCGCTGACCTCGAGCGACCGAAAGAATCCCGAAATCCTGGCGGATGTCGCCTCGGTCAAGCGGACGCAGGAAATGGAGGCGATCTCCCACTACAACATCCGCCGGGTCGTTGATGTCTACGCGGCGGTGCAGGATCGCGACCTCGGCGCGGTGGCAGCAGACGTGCGCAAGATCGTCGATCGGGACAGCAAGCAGCTGCCCCGCGGCAGCTTCGCCACGATCCGCGGCCAGGTGCAGACGATGGAGAGCTCCTATGCCAGCCTGCTGGGCGGCCTCGCCTTCTCGATCCTGCTCGTCTACCTGCTGATCGTGGTGAACTTCCAGTCCTGGCTGGACGCCTTCATCATCATCACGGCGCTGCCCGCGGCACTGGCCGGCATCGTCCTGCTGCTGTTTTTCAGCCATACCAGCCTGAGCGTGCCGGCGCTCATGGGCGCCATCATGTGCATGGGTGTCGCGACCGCAAACAGCATCCTGGTCGTTGCCTTTGCGCGCGAGCGGCTCGCCGTCCATGGCGACGCGGTCAAGGCCGCGCTCGAGGCGGGCTACGCGCGCTTCCGCCCGGTGCTGATGACCGCGCTCGCCATGATCATCGGCATGGTGCCGATGGCCCTTGGCCTCGGCGACGGCGGCGAGCAGAACGCCCCGCTCGGCCGCGCTGTCATCGGCGGCCTGTTGCTCGCCACCGTTGCGACGCTCGTCTTCGTCCCGGCTGTCTTCAGCCTGCTGCAGCGCCGGCGGGCGGCGGCGACCCCACAAAATTGATGCGAACACCAAGTACCAAGAGGGACTTTTCATGCCACCTAACTCCGGAACAGAACCCAAGCCCGAAGTTCCCAGCCGCCGGCGTTCGTCAGAACCGCGCAGGCTGAGATTGGCGCTGATGGCCACGGTGGCCGCGGTGTTCGGCGTCGCGATCTATGGCGGGATTCACAGCCGGGTCCGTGCCGAGGAACAGCTCGTGCGCACAACCGCAGCCGCGGCCGTGCCGAGCGTCCTCGTCGTGCATCCCACCCTGCATCCGCCGCAAAGCGAAATCGCGCTGCCAGGCTATACCGAGGCCTTCACCGACACGCCGGTCTATGCGCGCACCAGCGGCTACGTAAAGGCCTGGTCCTTCGATATCGGCGCCCATGTGAAGAAGGGCGACCTGCTGGCTGAGATCGACACGCCGGAGGTCGACCAGCAGCTCCGCCAGGCCCACGCGGATCTCGCCGCGGCTGAGGCCGATCTCAAGGTCGCGCAGATCACGGCCAAGCGCGATGAGGACCTGCTCAAGTCCCGCGCCGTTTCGACCCAGGATCGCGACAATTCCGCCGGTGCGCTCGCCGCCGATGCGGCCGTCGTCCAGTCGCGGCAGGCGAACGTTGCCCGGCTCGAGCAGCTGCAATCCTACGAACGGGTCGTAGCGCCGTTCGACGGCGTCGTCACGGCCCGCAATATAGACGTGGGCGCGCTCGTCGACGCCGATGCCAATGCTCCATCGAAGGAGTTGTTCCATCTCGCCGCGATCGGCAAGCTGCGGGTCTATGTGGCCGTTCCGGAAATCTATGACCGAGCAGCACTACCCGGCGCCAAGGCGAGCCTCACCCTCGACGAATACCCAGGGCAATCCTTCGAGGGCACGCTGGTCCGCAATGCCAACGCGATCGATCCCGCCTCGCGGACGCTGCTGGTCGAGGTCGATGTCGCCAATCCTGACGGCCTCCTGCTGCCCGGCGCCTATACCTTCGTGCATCTCAGCCTGCCGGCATCGGCGAACTCGGTGTCGGTTCCGTCGAACACGCTGCTGTTCCGCCGCGAGGGTCTGCAGGTGGCCGTCGTGCGCAACGGCAAGACGGATCTCGTTCCGGTCAAGATCGGTCGTGACCATGGTCAGACCGTGGAGATTCTCTCCGGCCTCAAGCCATCGGATGACGTCATTTTGAATCCGGCCGACTCGCTAATCACCGGAACCCCCGTCCACCTCGAAGATGCGCAGCAAGGCTAGTCAACATGCGATCCCGGCTTCTCCTCCTCCTCGCCAGCAGCCCGCTGGCCCTCGCCGGCTGTAGCGTCGGCCCGGACTATGTCAAACCAACGACCGCCATATCGCCGGCCTACAAGGAGCAACCGGCACAGGCTCCAGGGATCGGATCCGCGGCGGATGGAACGCTCTGGAAGCCGGCGCGTCCGAGCGACCCAACGATCGCCACCAACTGGTGGGAGGCTTTCGGTGATCCCGAGCTTTCCTCGCTCGAGGAACAGGTTGGTGCCGCCAACCAGGACCTGAAGGCCGCCGAGGCCCGTTACCGCGAGGCACGAGCCCTGATCGGCTATGCCCGGGCCGACGAATTTCCGACCATCGGCGTCGGAGGTGACGGCGCCTCACTCAAGAATTCGGCGGACGCGCCCTATTCGCCGAGCCGAAACCTGCGCGCGACGGGCGACCTCGCCCTGACGACCGACCTGTCCTATGAGGTCGATCTGTGGGGTCGAATCCATCGGGAGGTCACGGCAGCCACCGCGAATGCGCAGGCAAGCGCCGCCGACCTCGCGGCCGCCAGGCTCAGCCTGCAGGCCGAGCTCGCGCTGGATTATTTCAACCTGCGCAGCGACGATGCGCTGCAGCGGCTGCTCGACGACACCGTGACGTCCTACGCGGAGTCCCTGCAACTGGCGCAGGTCCGGCTCGACCGCGGCGCGGCGCCCGCGTCGGATGTGGCCCAGGCCAAAAGCCAGCTCGACACGGCTCAGGTGCAGGACACCGATATCGGCGTCGAGCGGGCGCAGTTCGAGCACGCGATTGCCGTGCTGATCGGCAAGCCGCCGGCCAGCTTCACGCTAGCCCCCGCCCCGCTCAAAGAAGCGCCGCCGACGATCCCCGTGGGCGTGCCCTCGGATCTGCTGCAGCGCCGGCCGGACATCGCAGCGGCGGAGCGCCGGGCGGCACAGGCCAACGAGCAGATCGGCATTGCCGTGTCGGCCTACTATCCCTCGCTCTCGCTGAGCGGCTTCGCCGGGGCCGAGGGGACGTCGCCGGCCAACTGGTTTGACTGGCCGAGCCTCCTCTGGGCAGTCGGCACCTCCGTATCGGAGACGATCTTCGACGGCGGACGGCGCGATGCCAAGACGGACGCCGCCCGCGCCGACTATGACGTGGCGATCGCCAATTATCGTCAGACCACGCTCACGGCTTTTCGGCAGGTCGAGGACAATCTCGCCGCCTTGCGCATCCTCGATCGGGAAACCCGGCAGCAGGACGAAGCCGTCGGTTCGGCCAAGACCAATCTGGACCTGTTCACGGCACGCTATCTCGGCGGCCGGGACAGTTATCTCCAGGTCACGACGGCCCAGACGAGCTACCTGCAAAATCAGCGCAATGCCGTGGAGATCGAGCGGCGGCGCATGAAAGCGTCAGTACGCCTTGTGAAGGCGCTGGGTGGCGGTTGGGATGGCGACTTAAGCGTCGAGCCGGATCAGGCGCACAAGCGAAGCGTCTTTACCCAAACGACGGCCGGGCAGGAAGTGAGCGGGCACTAAACGCCGAGGCACCAAAGCCAGGATCCCAGAACTGCCCCACCCACATAGAGTTATGTTTCGCATATGGGCGTTAGCATCAAGAAATATCAGAAATTATACAGGTAAATATCTAACTTCACTTTAGAAATCGCAAAAAAGCACAATCAAAGACACCATGAGAAAGTGTGATCGTGATAGACCTCGCCCCCACGCCAATCGGACTTACAACGCAAGCGTCAAACCCGGCCACTACCCGCAAGACGGTGGCGTCCGCCAGCAAGCTGCTGGCGCTTTTCGTCGTCTTGACTGCGGCGGGACTGCTCCCAGCGACAGTCGCCGATGCGCAATCGGGTCATGCTGGTGCGGCCGCCAGCTCGGCCACCAACGTGTCTCGCCAGCGAGCCCGGGTTCAGCCCCAGGCCTGGGAGTTTTCGGCACCCTATGGCGCATCGGACTTGTCGCCCGCGGATGCGCGCGACGTGGACGAGCTCTATCGGCAACTAATCCACGGCACTTTGGCGCAACGTTCAATGAACAATCCTTCAGGCGCCGAGGGGGGCGGAGCTGGCCCGCGATCATCGGAGTTCGGCCGGCCTGGCGGCGCCGAGACTCGCCGGGGCTCCGGATGGGTAACGCCGCTGTTGCGAGCGCAGGGCACCCCTTGATCGGGTACAGCCCAAGCAGTCGTCAGCAGATTCGAGAACCTGTGACGGCGTCCAGTCTTGACCGGCTGCCATCGCCGAACCGGCTATGAGGACTTCCATGATCGGCGGCAGGTTTCAGAGCTGCACGCCGGCGCGAGGTCGCCGCGGGCGGCGATCACTTCTCCGGGGTGAACGACGAGACTACAGGCTCGGAACCCTCGCCTTCATGCCCTATCCCCATTTCGAGTACGAAATGCGCACGGACACCGGCGGTGCTGTGTTGTTCCTGCAAGGTCCCGGGCCGACCACGGGCGCGCGCTTGTAACATCAGAGCCTTGCTGGTGCCCCCCGCATGAAGACGGCGGGAATAGCTCGCTGGATCATGGCGTCTCTCCCTCCATTCGAATCTGGCGGACTTTGTCTTCCCCGGCCGCCGCGAGATGCGCGGCCAGCAGGCGTGCGGCCTCGGTGCGCTCGCCTTGCTCGGGCAGGTTCAGGATGGCGAGGTGCTCCTCGCACTGCGGGGCGATTCGTTCGTGGTCGTCGCTGACGCGGTATTCCAACAGGCGGCGGAACTGGTTCTGCCGACTGATGAGCTGGACGATGAAGCAGTTGCCGGACAGCTTGCCAACCGCCGCGTGGAAGGTCGAGTTGGCCTGGGACAGCTCTACACGTCCAGCGGCGCAGATTGCAGTGGGGCGGCCGGCGCCGGCTGGAAAGCCAACCCCGGTCGCGAGCCAGATCACGGCCGTTGCGGCCGGTGGGATTGCCCCGCCGGGTCTTCTAGCCGCGATGACCAGCGTGTCTCCGGCATGACCAGGTAGACGATGAGCGAGATCAGGACGGCCCCGGCAACGTACCAGTAGAACCAGTCCTCATGCCCTATGGCCTTGACCTGGAGCGCCAGCCATTCGGTTGTCCCGCCGAGGATCGCAGTGACGATCGCGTAGGGCAACCCGACACCGAGCGCCCGCACCTCGGCCGGAAAGAGTTCGGACTTGACCAGCATATGGATGGAGGTGAATCCACTGAGGATGAACAGGGCCGCGAAGTTCAGGGCGAACGCCTGCTGCACGCTGGCGGCGTGGCTCATGGCGGTCAGCAGCGGTACGGTCAGCACCGCGCCTGCGGCCCCAAAGAAGATCATAACAGGCCGCCGGCCGATGAGATCTGACACGAAGCCGAACAGGGGCTGGAGCGGGAGGTAGCACAGGAGGGCGGCCGCGGCCGTGAGCGAGGCCGCCTCCCTCGACATGCCGACGGTATTGACCATGAATTTCTGCATATAGACCGTGTAGGTGTAGAACGAGATCGTCCCGCCCACGGTGATGCCGATCGCCAGCAGGATCGCCCTGCGGTGCGCGAGGAGTCCCCGGACGGAGCCGCGCGTCGCTGCCTTGGTCCTGGATCCCCGGAAGGCATCGGTCTCGGCGATGCCGCGGCGCAGGTAGAGCGCGAACAGCGAGAATACACCGCCGATCACGAACGGTATCCGCCAGCCCCAGGCCTCCATCTGGCCGGGACGAAGGATGACGTGCTGCAACAGCAGCAAGAGTGCCAAGGCGGCCAACTGGCCGCAGACGACACTGACCTGCAGGAAGCCGATGAAGAAGCCGCGGCGGTTCCTTGGCGCCATCTCGCTGAGATAAGTGGCGCTCGTGCCATATTCGCCGCCCATGCTCAATCCCTGGAGCAGGCGCGCCGCGATCAGCAGAATTGGTGCCGCGACCCCGATCATCGCGTAGGTCGGCGTCACCGCAATCGCGAGAGAGCCGCCGCACATGAGGGACACGGACAAGGCGAGTGCTGCCCGACGGCCCTTGCGATCGGCATAGCGCCCCATGAGCCAGCTGCCGAGCGGGCGCGCGACATAGCCGACGGCTGCGACGGCGGAGGCATTGAGCAGCTGGGCCGTCTGGTCGCCCTGGGGGAAGAACGCGCTCGCGAAATAGACGGAAAATATCGAGTAGACTAGGAAGTCATACCACTCGATCAGATTCCCGATGCAACCGCCAATGATGGAGCGCAACCTGCCTCGGGCGACCGCGCTCTGGTGCGGACATGCGGCATCGATCGGCGCATCGTGCGATGCACTGGTCATCGTTCTCCCCCCTTGTAGGATTATTCTGTGGCGACGTTTTGTCGGTTCAAGTCACGGCATAACGGCGCTCAAGCTCGTCATACCGGCCCTTCTCGACGAGACGCTGTCGCTCCGCGAAGCTCGCCACGAGCGTGCCGTCCTCGTCCATGCGGCCGTCGCGGGCGAGCGCGCCGAGGGCATTCTGCATGCCGAGGACGGCGCCTTGCAGGGCCACATTGGCATAGAGCGCCATGGCGAAGCCCATTTCCGCCAGCTCCGCCTGGCCAAGGATCGGCGTGCGGCCGCCGACGACCAAGTTGACTAGCTGCGGCACAGGCAAAGAGGCGGGAATGCGGCGCATCTCCTCCTCGCTCTCCGGTGCCTCGATGAAAATCACGTCGGCGCCGGACTCGGCATAGAGCGCCGCCCGATCGAGCGCGGCCTGGAAACCTTCGACCGCGCGCGCGTCCGTACGCGCGATGATTAGCAGCTCATCCGAGCGGCGCGCATCCACCGCGGCGCGGACCTTCGCCGCCATTTCCTTTGGCCGCACCACTTCCTTGCCCGTGAAATGGCCGCAGCGCTTCGGCATCACCTGATCTTCGATCTGGATCGCGCTGGCGCCGGCCCGCTCGAGCATCCGTACCGCGTGCGCGGCATTGACAGCGTTGCCGAAGCCGGTATCGGCATCGACCACGAGTGGCAGGTCGGTGACATTGCGGATCGCCATAGTGTGCTGAACGATCTGGCTCAGATCGATGAAGGACAAGTCGGGCAGCCCGAGCGACATATTCGTCACTCCCGCGCCGGTCACATAGATCGCCTCGAAACCGAGATCGGCGATCACGCGGGCCGCCAATGGATTGGCCGCGCCGGGCACAATGATGGCGCGCCGCTGCTGCAGCTTCTGTTTGAACGACATGACTTGGGACATTTCCAATCTCTCCGTGTCGAGAGCACGACTAACCTGTCCGCTGATATTGGGCTCTCGATACTGCCAGTCAAATATCTAGATACAGACCAATCCATATGTTATGAATATAGATATGGAGCTCAGGCATTTGCGCTACTTCCTCGCCCTCGCCGAGGAACTCAGCTTTACCCGCGCAGCCGAACGAGTCGGCATCGCGCAGCCGCCGTTCTCGCAGCAGATCCAGGCACTGGAACGCGAGATCGGCGTCCGGCTCGTCGACCGCACGCCGCGCCGCGTCGTGCTGACCGAGGCCGGCGCCGTCCTTGTGGAGCAGGTGCGCTTCATCCTTTCCCGGATCGACGAAGCAGTCGCTGTGACCCAACAGGTTGGACGAGGCCTATCGGGCCACGTCTGCATCGGCTTTACAGAGTCCGGCTGCTTTCATCCGGCGGTGACCCAGACGTTACTCGAATTTCGCCAGAGCTATCCCGGCCTCCACGTCACCTTGGAGGAGAAAAGCTCAACCAATCTCGTCGCCATGATCCGAGAGGGTACGGTCGATGCGGCCTTCATCCGGCCGCCGTTCGAGGGCGACGAGGTCGTGGCCTACATGCCATTGTTGCAGGAGGAAATGGTCGTTGCGGTCCCAAAGGGGCACCGGTTAGCGTCCCGCACAGTGGGCGAACTCCGCGATCTCTCCGACGAGACCTTTGTATTCTATCATCGTCGCGTCCGGCCAGGGCTGACCGATGCCGTGATCGCCGCCTGCGAACGATCGGGCTTCCATCCCCGCCTAGGCCAAGTCGCGCCCCAGCTGACCGCGACCCTGAACCTCGTCGCAGCCGGACTTGGCATTTCGGTCGTGCCGGAATCTCTGAGGCAGCTTAGAACAAACGATATTGCCTATCTTCGGCTGAGAGGCGACGCACCGCAGGCCGCTCTGGGACTGGCCTCGCGGGTCGAAGAGAAATCGGCGGCGGTCGGACACTTCATCGCCGTGGCGGCCAAGGTCGTACATGAATACGAGCAACGGCGGCGGTCGCCCGCGAAGCATCGCGCCGATCTTGACGAATAACGATGCCCGGGCCGCCGCAGTGACTGGGCGCCCGCCTGGGTCTGCATCACCTGGGCCCGCAGCGATTGCAGTTGCTGCTGAAGCAACTCGATCTGCTGTTGCAGCGTATCGATCTGGCCCTTGACGGGCGCAGTCTGCGCCTGGGCCGCACCGGCGGTCACGACGGCGGCACCGGCGAGGGCGACTGAGCCCAGCAGGCGGGAAGTTCTAACCATGCAACGAAAACTCCGGAGGCGAAACCGGAGAGCGTGATGGGCTCTCGCGGTTTGCCGATTAGCCTCAAATGATCGTTCTGGACGGCCGGCAGGCGGCTCGTTACCGCGGACCCGGCTTGTCTGCCTGCATGGCCTGGACCTCGGCCGAGGTGGCTGGCCTGATCTCGCTGCAGGCGCCGACCGATGCCGCAATCGCGACAAGGCCGATGACTGCGGCCAATCGCTTGATGTTATCCATTTCGTCTGTTCCTTGTTTCGAGCATGTCCCGCCCGTGGAAGAGGGACCCGTCGCCGGGACACGCGTATGGGGGCGCAGTGCCCGGCGACGGGCCAGTAGGGGCGCGTCCGTGGGGATGGCCACGCGCCCCGCCGGCCGTTGCGGCCGGCATGCGATCGAACGGCTGGTGACACCCGATGCCCCGGGTGAAGTGAAACGGTCCGCCAGCTAGATCGCGGTCCTCGCTGCAGAGAGGCCGTCGTTCGTTGCCGACTTCGCCGCCCCGGGGCACAAGCACCCGATCGACGCAAAATGAAATTAATTATCGAGAAGGCAGTCGTCCAATATCTGTGACTTGCGGATTCAATATGCGAAACCAATCGGCTTGCGCGTTACGCAGCGCTGTTATTCATTCATTGCTTCCGGCAGCCGGATGAAACATTCAAAAGCGGGCTCCCGGCGCCGATCAGCCCTGCTGCCGAGGCAGGCGAACCGCCGGTCGCATTTTCTTCCCGAGCTGCATGGGGTGCCATCGCGACCAGGTTGCGTACTGCCGCGGACCGTTCGTTGCTGCGCTGGACGATGCTGATCTGGGTGTGGGGCATATCGCCCTCGATCGGGCGATAGCTGACGATGCTGGGAGGCCGGCACGATCGACACGCCCATGCCCGAAGCCACCAGATACAGCAGCGGCGGAAATTCGCCGACCTCATGGCCAGTTGTACGGTCGCGCCAAATTCAATCTGCTCCGCGCTCGCTTCGTTCAAGCCGCGTGAAGAGACAGGGCACTGCACCAAAATTGCGGAAGAGCCACGCTTTGGCGCTTATTCGCAGAAACGCTGACGCATGGGATGTTCGGCGGAGGCCAGAGCTGTGCGCCGTCGGCGAAGGAGCCGACTTAGGGGACGACCGCTTTCTGGGAGATGACTTTGATCTTGCAACGGCCGTAGTGGGCGCTAAGCAGACCGGCGGAGATGGGCCGAAGAACGAACCCGTTGCGCGAATGGGAGTCGGCTTGGCGCAAGTCCGAGATATTAACGTCGCTTGCCAAGCAAACGAGCCCTTCTCCGATTCCGCCGACGGCGATTGCTCTGGTCCGTCGAGCCGCAACCAACGCCAGTCTTCGCCTGAATATCAGCTCTCCAAGGCGACATGAGTTGAATGTGGGGACCGATCCCTCGGAAAGCGAACGATCACACAAGACCCGCGCATACCCAGTTATCGCCTCCACGCCGATTTCCGGCTCACAAAAGTTCATGATGCCGCAGAACGTCGGCGAGACCCTGGGGAGAAATGTAATGGTGGGCTGACAAGCCTGCACGCCGTGCGCCCGCCACGTTTCCGGCGAGATCATCCACGAACAAGACGTCTCGGGGCGCCACGCCGAGCGCACCGAGACAGCGGTCGAAGCACTCCAGGCTGGGCTTGACGGCTCTGAAGGCAGCAGAGGCATAGATGGCGTCGCCAAACAGGGGCCGAAGTTCCGGAAACAACCGTTCGATATGGTCCGCGACCAGTGTCGTGTTGTTGGTGAGTACGGCGACGCGCGCCCGTTCGCGCACCCGCCGCACCAGGTCGAGCACCTCGTGCTTCGGCGTCGTCGACGCCTTGCGGGCATCCAGCCATTCGCTCAGCGTCAGCGGGTAGCCGAGTCGCTCGCCATAGCCCCGCAGGTAATCGCCCGCATCGAGGATGCCCGCGTCCGCTTGCGCTTCGAAGCCGGTTTCCCAGATGGCGGCATAGACCGCTTCTGGCGTACTTCCGGCCAACTTCGCCAGATAGGCGCACCGCGTCGGCCTGCTGTAGGCGCACAGCACGTCGTCCATATCGAACAGCAAGAGCGAGATCCGAGGCATCGAGCCGCTAATCCTGTCTCAGTTAAGGGCTGTGTAGCATAGCGGCACGCGTCCGGCCTATCGGCGTTAGTTCGGTTGAGTCGCGGAGGCAGGGTGCCGGAATGAAAATCATGGCGTGTGCACCATCGGCAGAAAAGCGCAAATAACAGAAAGGTGGGACGCGAGTCCTAACGCCCCTCCTTATTGTGGTGATACTGCATTGCGGCATGGGTCAAAGAACCCCGTTCGCAAATCTTGTTCAACCCCGGCCGAGGGGAAACGACATGGCAGTTAAACTGACATCCCGACACCATGGGTACAGCTTGGGTCAAACGGCCGGTCGCGCGCTGGCAGATCGGATTATCGAGCTTTCGCGCGACGGCGCGACAATCATCGACAACTGTCCCTTTGTGGTTCATGACCGGCGGAAATCCGCCGCGTTGGGACCAAGCGCGATTTTACCAGACCGTCGGCGAGGGCATGGCACCCCGGTCGATTGAGCCACTTGGCATTTGAGCCGAAACGGCAGAGGCAAAAGCGTTCATTGGCCGTGCCCGCGCCCGAGCGACGGCGCCGATGTCGGATCGGGATTCCCCGGGGCATACGGGGCCGCGAACGATGTTGATCGAAGAGCCGAACCGTGCGTTTCGTTGCAGGGAGTCATAGGCAGGAGACGAGCGTGAGCGAAACCTCTCCGACGAACCGCATCGACCTCCGTTCGGATACCGTAACTCTGCCCTCACCTGGCATGAGGCAGGCGATGGCGGAGGCGCCGGTCGGTGACGATCAGTATGGCGAGGACCCCTCGATCAACCGCCTTCAGGAGCGGATCGCCGAGATGCTCGGCAAGGAGGCCGCCCTATTCATGCCGAGCGGCACCATGGCGAACCAAACCGGCCTCAAGCTGCTGACGCGGCCCGGCGACGACGTGATCGTCGGTGACGAGGCCCACGTCGTTTGGCACGAATCCGGGGCGGCAGCCGCAAATTCCGGCGTGCAGTTCACTGTCGTCGGCCGCGGCGGCCTCTTCACCGCCGACCAATTCCAAGCGGCCTACAAGGCGCCGGGCCACAGCATTTTTCCGCCGACGACATTGGTGACCGTCGAGAACACGCATAATCGCGGCGGCGGCGTCGTTTTCCCGCAGGCCGACGCGATCGCGATCTGTGCCGCCGCTCGGCAACTCGGCGTCAGCAGTTACCTCGACGGCGCTCGGCTGTTCAACGCCGCGGCGGCAACCGGCCGCTCCCTTGCGGAACTCGCGGCCCCCTTCGATCTCGTGTCCGTCGCGCTATCCAAAGGTCTCGGCTGTCCCGCGGGTAGCCTGATTGCGGGAGGAAGCGCCGATATCAAGCGAGCGGTACGCGTGAGGCGCATGTTCGGCGGCGCCATGCGCCAGGCAGGTATCCTGGCCGCGGCCGGTCTCCATGCTCTCGATCACAATCTCAGTCGGCTGCCGGAGGACCACGCCAACGCACGGGTCTTGGCGGAACGGCTTGTTGGCGTCGGTGGCGTGCAGCTCGATTTACAGACCGTGCAGACCAATATCGTGGTCTTCCGATTGGAAGACGGCGCCCCCGACGCGTCGACGGTGGTGGAGCGCGCCAAGGAGCACGGCGTCCTGGTTGCCGCATTCGCCGCGCGCACAATTCGTGTCGCGACCCATCTGAACGTCGACAGGGAGCAGTGCGAACGGGCCGCTGAGGTCTTGGTGGCGGCTATCGAACGAGGCTGAGTCGAGGTCCAAGGCAGAGCGAAATGTAAATCCGCGCGCGGGGCCTGGCGCCAATCGGCGTCGGAAGCGTTTGATCTCGCAAGCGCAGGAGGGGCGCGACGTCGCGCTTCACAGTCCGCCACACGCCGCCCCACTTGCCCATCACCGAAGCGAGGCAGCTTCACGCGAGGCCGACCTGAAGAGGAGCATGCCAGGCGGAAGACGCAGGCGACCAGCGATATCGTAGAGCCGAAGGCGACATTGCCATCCGCAGATTTTGGCGCGTCCGATGCAAGACAGCGAGAACCGTCGCATGTGTCGTGGCGGGATGATCGTTGAACGCGTCGACGCTTTCGTAGCTGCATCCGGTCACCTGCGTGATGGCCTGGAGAATGGGTGCTTCGAGTGCCGACGCCGCATCTTCGGCCCACAGCGCGCCCCAAAGGCATCGTCGCCCGTCGCTGGACAGGGCGAAAAACTTGCACCAGCGGTCCTCGGTCGCGATCAACCCGATGACCTTGTCCACCTTCTCGAGCGCGCTGTTCCGCTCACGATACCGGTCGTCATAGACGGGCATGATCTCCTCCGTGACCTCGCAGCGCCCATCGGGGGAGCCGGGAGTTCGGTGGTTCGCGCTTCCCAAACGCCCATGCGCGCCGGGGCATCACACCCGGGGGCTGGCGAGACAACGAGAGTCGCGGACCCACTATTTTTCAGAGCAGGTCCACTCGCTTGGGGCGCTCCTGCAATAGATATGCAGGCGCTTCCTCCAAAGCGAGGTCTGCGAGATACCACGTCGCCACGAGGCTCTCCGCCCTGCGTTACGGATTGCTTCGCTCGCTGATGGCCGACCATGCCTACGTTGTCGCGATGATGGTGTAAATCGCGACGGGCGAGCCACCTGCAAGTCGGCGTGGGCTCCCGATGTGGTGCGGAGCCGGACCCGTGACGCGGGTCGCGCGGTAACATAAATGCGGCATCGAGCGTCAGCTTCAGCGCTCCGGGAATTTCTTCGTGACGGTGGCTGTCGCGAGCGTTCTTCCGCTTTCGTCCCGGGCTTCCACGATCCACTGATAGCTATGCTGACCCTCCGGTGGACAGGGCCCCTGGTACGAGAAGGCGCCCCGAGCGATCTGATTTTGCCCGGCATAGGGGATCGATCCTCCGCCGTGCGGATAAGTCGGAGCGTCCAAATCCTTCATGGAGAATTTGAGCGCCTTCGTCCCGTTGGGAACCCCGGTGAGCGAAAACGGTGGTGATTTCGGGTCAAAGCACGACGTCGTTCCCCGCCACGTGAAGTCGACCGCGAAGGCAGGGGACTGGGCGTACAACGAGGCGCCGCACGTCACTCCCAGCACCGCTGCGATTGCGCAGAACTGCTTCCGCATCCGGCCCTCCCAACTCGTTCGCGCGCTCGCTTGGTATTAGCATGCGACTGGCGCGACGACGGCGATCCTCTGCGCTTCGGCGCGGTTTGGTGCAGGGTCTCGACGCCGATCGGCGTCGGCAAGTGCTTGAGTGCTTGATCTCAAAAGCACAGGAGGGGTCACGAAGCGGCTCTTCCACACTCTTGGCGCAGAAAACACTCGCCAAAAGTCGCCAGGCAGCTGAGCAAGTTGGCAAATTCTGAGATCTCGGCTGCGGAGCGATCCTCACAAAGGCATACGACACCATGGCAATTTCGCGACGCGAGCCGCTCAATTTGATCGCCGCCCAGATGAGCCTCGGCCACCGCTGCGCTTCGCCTTTTTTGATGTTGCACTCTGTCGTCACCGGCCGCGGATTGCTGATGCTGGGACGGCACCGTCCTTCCTGAACGGCCCAATCGCCAACAGAGCCCCGGCGCCGGGGCGTCGTACCGCCCCATCGGCCGCATGCTCCGCGAGGTCTCTGGCGTAGCGTTACCTCGGCCATGCCCGCGGGCCTCACCGGGTAGCCACCGTCGACCTCCCGCCTTCCGGCTGATCGGAACGGAATTCCTCGATCCGGACCTCGGCCTCGCCGTCCTCGACGATGCCGAGCGCGCGGGCGGCGGCGGCCGACAGGTCGATCACACGGTCTCGTTCATAGGGCCCGCGATCGTTGATCCGAACAGTCACGACCTTGCCGGTGTCGAGCCGGGTGACCCTCACCACAGTGTCGAAGGCGAGCGTTCGGTGGGCCGCCGTCAGCGCATGCATGTCGAAGCGCTCGCCGCTCGCGGTCCTGTGCCCATGGTGATGGCGACCGTACCACGAGGCGACCCCGAGCTGAGTGAAGACTGGTCTTTCGGCCCCGCCTGGCCCAAGGGCGGAGCAGCCCGACAGGAAGGCGAGCACACTCAGCAGCAGGCAGGATCGGTGACGCACCGAGGCCATGCGATGCGGCCAGTCGCGCCACGGACGCGGTAAGCCAGCGGAAGCGCCCGGCAGTAGGATATCGTCCGCCCCTGCCATATCGTCCCCCGCGTTTGTTATTGCTCTTCGTGTCGCTCCTATAACCGGCGACACGCCGGGATCACTGGATCAAAAATTGGCGCGCGCGAGATGGGCAGGTTCAGACGCGAAGGGCTTGATGCGGGCACCGTCTGGCCGCGCCCAGTCATCGAACTCATGGCCGCGGCGGCATGCCCCCGCCACTTCGACGTGCTGATTTTCGAACCGCGCCTTGTCACGTACAAGCGCGGCAGCTGCTCAGTCCAAATTACTTCGGCTTTCGCCCACACACCTGCGTGACGATGATCCGAGCGGCGCAACACGGGCTAGGCCGAACGGTCTGATGTTTGTTGTCAACTGTTTCAGGTAAAGCGGCCCTCTACGCCGCCGTTTTGGCGTCGCCTAGAAGAGCTTGGCGTGCATGGTCGGCGACGAAACCCAAAGACGTCGGCGGAAACGGTGTGAACGTCGGCTGGATGCGGGGGGATGCCAAGTCTAAAGTGAGCGGCTGGAACCAACAGCGGCCCTTGCCTTCCACTCCGCAGTCCTGGGATTTCTTTTCATGAGTATCGCCCTCGTAATCGCTGCAATGCTGACCTCGGTGCCCCAGTCCCCACCGGCGGCTGTCGTGGCGGCCTTGCCGGAGTGCAAGGGCCAGCTTTCGGTCGGGCTCGATCACGAGGGCGGGGCATTCAACGGCATGTCGCAGTCGGGTGTTCTGCTCGTTATCCGAAACGTCGGTCCAATCGCCTGCAAGGCGCCTGGTCTTCCTGCCCTCACTTTTCAGGATGCGGCCGGACACAGCTTGGACATCCAGCGGAAGGCGCCAGCGGGGATGCATCCCGGCCCCGTCGTACTTCCGGTCGGTCTCGCTGCGGGGGCCGAGGCCACGGCGGCGCTGCATTGGGTGTCGGGCGATGCTTTCGACGGGCATAACTGTCTGTCTCCGGTCACCGTCGTCGTCTCGGCCGGGGGCGCGCCTTCGACGCTGGCCTGGTCAGGACAGCTTTGCGGACCCGCGGGGGCGGTCATCACTTATGACCAGCCGATCTTGAGAGCTGATCCCGTCCTCTCACCTGGAGCAGGAGCGCCAACCGGACAGCATTGAGATCTCCGGTGTGTGGGTCTGCGCGGGATCCCGGCGCCAATCGGCGTCAGGCCCCCGCGCCAATTCATGATGAAACGCCAGGAAGCCGGACATGAAGGCAACGACAATACCGATCGTGATCGCCGTGGCCGCCATGGCGTGCAGCGGCGGCGGCAATCCGGCGCGTGGGGATCCGATCAGCACATCCGGCACGGCGGTCGTCGTCCGATCCATCGCCTTCGACGACATCGCTCCCACCGGCCTTGCCCTCAAGCAATGCTGGAACGCGATGGGCATGGATGGCCGGGAAAGGGTCTATGTCGGCGCCACCAGCAGACGCTCCGACGGGCGGGAAGATTTCGCCGTGTTCCGTTACGACCCCGCCTCCGGCGAGCGTCGCTTCCTGGGCAGCTTCATCGACGCATCTCAGGCGGCCGGGAATCTCGAGCCCGGTGAGGAGATCCCCAAAGGCCACACGCACATGCTGGAGATCGACGGCAAGATGTACATGGGCTCGCAGGGCTTCCATGATTTCAAGGGATCGATCGACGCGCTGCCGCAGTACCGCGGCGCCCATCTCTATGCCTACGACCCTGCCAGAGAGAAACTGGAAGATGTCAGCCGGTCCCTGCCCGGCGGCGTGGTCATAGCGCATGAAGGGCTCGTCGCGCTGGCCTTCATGCCGTGGAACCATCTCTTGGCGGGGTTAGCCCATCCCTCCAGCGACATCATCCTGTTCGACTATGGGCAGGACAAGGTCCGCCAGGTCGTTCCCGGCATTCCTTGGAAACTGGGCAACCCGTTGAGCCGCGAAATCGTCGTCACCAAGAAGGGCAAGATCTACACTTATCGCGGGACGGAGGATCCGGCGCAGCGGAACGAAACCCACGATATCTGGGCATTCGATCTCAAGACGAACGCGATGACCCGTACGCCCTATGCGGCCACCGGCGGCTTCTGGGACGGGCAGACGTGGACCCGCGATGGCGAGACCATCTATGTCTCGACGGTCAACGGGGAACTCTACAAATTGGACGTCGAGTCCGAAATCTTCACGCACCTGGGCCATTTCCTGCCGAAGCAAGACTACGAGGCCGGGGTGCGCGTGGATTACCTGTACGGGATCGCCCTGTCCGGTGACGAGAAGAGGATATATGGGATCCCCCGCAGCACCCCCTCGCGCGGTTCGCGCTTGTATTCCTATGAGATCGCAACGGGCGATGTAACTTCGGTCGGCGAACTGGAGACGGCGATCTACACCGGCAGCAACATGCGCGACTCTCATGGAAACATTTACTTCGCTCGGTTTGGCGAAGGGGAATCTTGGGAAGGCGATGTGCGCTTGGTCGTCCTGCATCCCTCCCCGCCCGACGACACGAACAAAACGAGCCGCGCACCGCGCTGACTCGATGACGTTTTGGGAGTTTTGAGTTGGATCGTTTCGTCGTGATCTCGGGATGCTCGGGCGGGGGCAAGTCCACGCTGCTTGCCGAGCTTCGCCGACACGGGCATGCCGTCGTGGAGGAACCCGGCCGACGAATCGTGAAAGACGAGATGGCTGACCGGGGCTTTGCGCTCCCTTGGGTGGATATGGTTGCCTTTGCGCGTCGGGCTATCACGATGGCTCTCGCCGACCGGGACTCCGCCAACGCGTTTGACGGCTGGATCTTCTTCGACCGAGGTCTGATCGACGCCGCGTCCGCCCTTCAGCACCTGACAGGCGAGCCGGTGCTGGGGGCGCTTGGTCGAACTCACCGCTACCATTGGCGCGTGTTTCTGACGCCGCCTTGGCCAGAGATCTATGTGACGGACCCCGAACGGCGTCACGACCTCGACGCCGCCCTTGCCGAGTACACACGGCTTCTCGAAGTCTACCCGTCGCTCGGCTTCGAGGTCTTTGTCCTGCCGAAGGCCAAGGTGATGGAACGGGCCGATTACGTCATGAACACGCTCGCGGAACGGGCATGTTCGTCGAGTCATGCATCCGGACGGCCCCCATAAATCGGCGTTGGCTCTCGGTGTAAATCGGCGCCGCAAGTGTTTAAACTCGATAGCGCCGAAGGGCCATTACATCGCGCTGCTTAACACTATATCGCGGCGGCGGCGCTGGGCTGGTTCATTCACCCGGCATTCGCGGTGGGGATTTTCATCCTCGTGGTCGGCTATTACGCCTGGACCAGCCAAGGCATCGGCTCGAGCCGATAGAACCGGCAAGCGGAACTCAAATTCGGAAAGACGGTGAGTTTGATTCCGGCGCAAGAAGCGGAGTTCGGTGATTGGCGCTCCCTGGCAATTTCGCAGGTGACGAGGGCTAGGCCGATTTCATCGAGGAGCGCTTCACCATGGACATCATCACCGCCAACCAGCGCCTTGCGAGTGTCGAGATGCTCGATATCGAGACTGTCACCGCGAACCCGGCGCTGCCGACCGACCGGAAATGGGCCATCCGCTTCAACGCCGGCGGAACCGTGACGATCGTGCTCGGCATGAGAGATTACGGGCGCGGATGGTTTTCCGCCTATTTCGCGGGCCTAGTGGCGGCGCGCCTCGGCATTCCGTTCAGGCGGATCCGCGTCTATTACAGTGCCAATCTCCCAGCTGTTCTGCGAACCCCAGTGCCGTCGCCCGTCCTATTCCGTCGTGGTGATGTCGGTCCGGTTGCCGGCGCCGCCGCCGACATCATCGAACGGATGTGCGACCAAGTGGTCGAGCAAGGGCGTTTGGCTTTTGCCGCCATGGCCGGCATCGGCATCCGCGATGTCGGCTTCGATCAGCCGACCGGCCGGTTCTTCGTCCTGGACAGAGAGCGAAGCGGCAACATCCTTGATCTGGCCCGGGCCGCCCCGCGCGGATTCTCCAAATCGACCGGGTCCGCGATGAAGCGTCAGGCGGGCGACAGGCACTCGATTACGGCAACGATCCCGTCGGCAGCGTGATTGGGCGCGGAGCGGAAGGGATGGTTCGGCCCGACAGAGGACCGGCTGCTTCGTAGCGACCGGTACGAGGAAGCAGATATTCGTGCCTGCCGCGTCTCGTGCCAGCTCTTTGTCCCGAGTGGGCTGCCCCCGCACGCATGCTCGCGCAATCGATTGTGCCAGCCCGCATCAACATTCCAGTCGAGAGTGTTTTGTTTTTTGAGCCGCTCGTTGCAAAATTTTCCGGTAACGGCGGGTCTACGCTGAGGGGCAGGTTCATGCGACGTTTGGTCGGCCTAACGATGCTGGGTATCGCGCTCGCGATGCCGGCTTCCCACGCACGGGCGGAGAACCAGGGCGATGGGGCGGCAGTAACCGCGCAGCAGATCGCTTGGCGCGAGGGCGATGTTGAGGACGCCTTCGGTGAAGCCAAGGAGGTGAATAAGCCGGTCCTGCTCTATTGGGGAGCTAAGTGGTGTCCGCCCTGCAACCTGATGAAACAGACCCTGTTCAAGGACCCGAGCTTCATCGCCGAGACCAGGAATTTCATTCCTGTCCACCTCGATGGTGACGCCAAGGATGCCCAGATTTGGGGCCAGAAGTTTGGCATTCGGGGCTATCCGACGGTCATCGTCCTCCTGCCCGACCGAACGGAAGTGACACGCCTGGACGGTGGTGCGACGACGTCTGCGCTCACGGACGTGCTCAAGGTCGCGGCGAGACGCACCATCTCTACCGAGGAGTTGCTGAAGCGTGCCGAAAGCCCGGCAAGTCTCTCGACAGATGACTGGCACCTGCTTGCCAGTTTCGACTGGACCGACGATCCCAAGCATTTCGGCGATCTCAAGAAGGCTGCTGCCTTCGTTGCCCAACTTGCCGATGCCGCTCCCGATGCTGCGGTGAAGCGGCATTTCAAGCTCACCAGCCTGCTGATGGCGAACAACAATGCCGATGTCGCCAAGCTCACTCCCGAAGATCAGGCCGAGTTTCGTGCGATTTTGCCGGCAATCCTCGCCAACTATGACGAGGTGAAGGCCAACCGGCAGGAATTGAGTGATGGCGTCGCTTCGCTAATCCTGGGGCTTCCTGATCCCACCGAGAAGCAGGCGCTTTCGAAAAAACTGGTTCGCGCCCTGGACAGGCTTGCGGCCGACGACAGCGTGCCGCTCGACGATCGCCTCTTGACCGCCAGCGCAGAGGTCGCGCTCTCCAAGGCGGCCAACGGGGGGAAAGTCGCGCCCGGTGTGATGGCCAAAGTGCGCGAACGCGTGGCCATGGCCGACAAGGCGGCGATGGATCCTTCGATGCGCCAGGCGGTGATGCCTGACGCGGGAGAACTGCTGGCCGACGCCGGCGACAAGGAGGGTGCCGAACAGCTGTGGGAGGCGGAGCTGCCCCACGCCGTTGCGCCCTATTACTATATGCTCGATCTTGCCCACCTGGCCGAGGCCGGCAAGGACAACAAAGCGGCGATCGGCTGGCTCAAGAAGGCTGCGGAGGCGGCACAGGGGCCGGCGACACGCATCCAGTGGGCGATCTCGTATTCGAACGGCGTCATACGTATGGCGCCCGACGACAAGGTAGCGGTGGCGGAATCGGCCGGCATGGTTATCGAAACCCTCGGCCGGAACAACAGCGGCTACGCCGAACGTACCGAGGAAAAGATCACTATCTGGAGCCAGAAGCTGCGCGATTGGGGCGCAAAGCATGACGGTGCCGAAGTCTTAACGCAGCTCAGCGCCAAAATGGATCAGGCTTGCGTGAAAGGCGGCTGCAAGAACGAACTCAAGACGTAGGTCGCCAATGCGCGTGGAGTGAGCAACACAAGGCGGCACATCGCGCCTTGAGTGCATCCCTTTTGCCCGCTCGCGGGCGGTCCGGCCGTGAGTCAGGTTCATCTTTGGTCGCAGGAGAACGCCAGGGCATATCGGAACGCGATCGACGCGCCTACATCTGCTTCGCAGCCATCAGGATTGTAAGGTGGCATTTCCCGTTTCCAGATAACGGACACGGGACAAAAAAGCCGACACAAATCCCGGATTAACCACACTTGGAATAGCCGCAGTTGGTGCATTGGGCGCAGCCCTCCTGGCGGACCAGGGCGGCGACGCCGCATTTCGGGCATTGGGCGAGCCGCGGCGCGGCACCCTCGCCCGGGATCGCGACCTGGCGCCGCGGCTCCGGCGCCTCGTCGACCTCGCCGGCGATGAAGCCGATCTCGACCAAGTGCCGGGCGATGACGTCGCCGATCGCGGCGAGCAGCGACGGCACGTAATGGCCCTCCATCCAGGCGCCGCCGCGCGGATCGAACACCGCCTTCAGCTCCTCGACCACGAAGCTCACGTCGCCGCCGCGCCGGAACACGGCCGAGATCATGCGCGTCAGGCCGACCGTCCAGGCGTAGTGGTCCATGTTCTTGGAATTGATGAACATTTCGAACGGCCGCCGGCGACCGTCCTGCATCACGTCGTTGATGGTGATGTAGATCGCGTGGTCGCTTTCCGGCCAGCGCAGCTTGTAGGTTCGCCCCTGCAGCGCATCGGGCCGCGACAGCGGCTGCATCAGCTGGATCACGTCGCCGCCTTCCGCGCGCCGCGCCGCCAGTTCGGCGGCACCCTCGGCCGGCCGGACCGCCTCGATCGGGGCCGCAGCCGGCTCGCCCTGCTCGCGCACCGACAGGACCGAGCCCGTCACCTCGTTCGGCCGGTAGGTCGTGCAGCCCTTGCAGCCGAGCTCATAGGCCTTGAGATAGACGTCCTTGAACCGCGCGAACGGAATGTCGGCCGGCACGTTGATCGTCTTGGAGATCGAGCTGTCGATGTATTTCTGCACCGCCGCCTGCATGACGACGTGATCGTCCGGCGTCAGGCCCTGGGTATCGACGAAATAGTCCGGCAGCGGCGCGTCCGCGCCCTTCAGCGATCGGAACAGGCGGTAGGCATGATCGCTCACCTCCTCGTCCCGGCGCGTGCCGTCCCGCATCAGCACCGTGCGCGTGTAGCTGAAGCTGAACACCGGCTCCAGGCCCGATGAGACATTGTCGGCCATGATCGAAATCGTGCCGGTCGGCGCGATCGAGGTCAGCAGCGCGTTGCGGATGCCGTGCTTGGCGATGCCATCCCGGATATCGGCGTCGAGTTCGCCGATCGATTCGCCCGCCAGATAAGCGTTCCGGTCGAACAGCGGAAAGGCGCCCTTCTCCTGGGCAAGCTCGACCGAGGCGCCATAGGCAGCGCGCCGGATCGCCGCCATCCATCGCTCGGTGAGCGCCACCGCCGCCGGGGAGCCGTAGCGGGTGCCGCACATGATCAGCGCGTCGGCGAGACCGGTGACGCCAAGCCCGATCCGGCGTTTCGCCTGGGCCTCCGCCGCCTGCTGCGGCAAGGGAAAGCGCGAGACATCGACCACATTATCCATCATGCGCACGGCCAGCGGCACCAGCCGGGCCAACCGGTCGAGATCGAGCGTGGCATCGGGCTCGAACGGCCTCGTCACCAGGGCGGCGAGGTTGATCGAGCCCAGGAGGCAGGCGCCATAGGGCGGCAGCGGCTGCTCGCCGCACGGGTTGGTCGCCGAGATCGTCTCGCAATAGGAAAGATTGTTCCGCCGGTTGATGCGGTCGATGAAGATCACCCCCGGCTCGGCATAGTCGTAGGTCGCCTGCATGATCCGGTCCCAGAGCTCGCGCGCCTGGACCGTCTTGTAGATCGTGCCGCCGAACACGAGAGGCCATGTGGCGCCCGCCTTCACCGCCGTCATGAAGGCGTCCGTCACCAGGACCGACAGGTTGAACATCCTGAGCCGGCCCGGCTCGCGCTTGGCGTCGATGAAGGCTTCGATATCGGGATGGTCGCAGCGCAAGGTCGCCATCATGGCGCCGCGGCGGTAGCCGGCGCTCATGATGGTCCGGCACATGGCGTCCCACACGTCCATGAACGACAGCGGACCCGAGGCATCGGCGCCGACCCCGCGCACCGGCGCGCCCTTCGGGCGGATGGTCGAGAAATCATAGCCAATGCCGCCGCCCTGCTGCATCGTCAGCGCGGCCTCGCGCAGCTGGTCGAAGATCCCGCCCATGTCGTCGGGGATCGTGCCCATGACGAAGCAATTGAACAAAGTCACAGTCCGCTCGGTACCGGCACCGGCAACGATCCGGCCGGCGGGCAGGAACTGAAAGTCTTCAAGCGCGTGATAGAAGGCTTCTTCCCATCGCGCCGGTTCCTTTTCCACAACCGCAAGGGCACGAGCAACGCGGCGCCACGTGTCCTCCATGGTTTTATCCACAGGCTCGCCTTCCGCCGTCTTGAACCGGTACTTCATGTCCCAGATCTGCTGGGAAATGGCGGCGAGAGAGGTCATAGGATCAACTCCTCAACGGCGGACGGCAAGAGTCCGCCAAGTCAGCAGTCTTTCAAAAAACCTACCGATACCAAGCGCTTTCGCCAATTCTTCCTTTGCCGGCACCATGCCCGGCTCCGCCCGGCCAAGCGGCCCTTCCGGCATCGCTCCTCGGGCCCATTAGAATCGACATGGTAAACCGGTCAGGCCAATTCCATAGCGGACGCAAGCCGTTCAGCGACTTGGCGCCAACCGATCCACAGAGTTTTCCACAGGCTTTTCCCAACCGCCCTCGGCCAGCAGCGCGTCGGTCGTCGTCTCGATGTCATGCTCCAGCCGGGCCATGACCGTGCGCCGATCGAGGCCGGCCGGGATCGGCGGCAGGATCTGGACCAGCACCGTGCCCGGCCGCTTCAGGAAGGCGCGCCGCCCCCAATAAAGGCCGGAATTCAATGCGATCGGCACCATCGGCACGTTCAGCTGGTTATAGAGCGCGGCAACGCCGGGCTGGTAGGGCAGCTTGCCGCCGACCGGGCCGCGGGTGCCTTCGGGGAAGATCGCGATCGGCCGGCCGGCGGCCTTGGCCAGCTCGGCGTCGGCCAGCAGCTTCTTCAATGCCGCCGCCTTGCCGTGCCGGTCGATGGCGATCGTGCCGTGCTTGCGCAGGAACCAGCCGAACAGCGGGATCCGCCAAAGCTCGCGCTTCAGCACCACCGCCGGATCGTCGAACAGCACGAAGATCGCGAGCGTGTCCCAGGCCGACTGGTGCTTCATCGCCAGGATCGCCGGACCGGGCGGCAGGTTCTCGCGGCCCCGCACCTCATAGCCGAGGCCGACCGCAAGCTTCAGCCAGGTGAACATCGACCAGGTCCAGAGATGGGCGAGGTGATTGGTCAAGCGCCGGGGCAGAGCCAGCAACGGCAGGGCCAGCGTCATCAGCAGCGCGGAGCCGCAGAAGAAGCCGATGTTGTAAATCAGGGCGCGGAGCGCGGTCATGGCGAGGCAGAAACCACCGGATTGGGAATGAACAGGGGCCGCACGAGCGCCCCCAGATATTTAACATATTCGATGACGATCACACCCGCGCCCGCACGCGTGAGCCAGAAGCGGCCCGGCCGCACCGCCTCGGGGAACACCGGGTGCGCGATGACCGTGACATCCGGCGGCAGGACCCGGGCGAACTCGAGCAGGCTGCGGCGCATGTGATAGCTGGCCGTCACCAGGCGGATCGTGTGGAAATGCTCCGCCTCTAGCCAGGCGGCGGTCTCGAGCGCGTTGCCGACCGTATTGTCCGCGGAATGGCCGAGGACGACGCAGCATTCGACCCAATGCGGGGTCTGCGGCGACGTCTTCAGCACCTCGGACATGTCGACCCCTTCATGGACGCCGGAGACGAACAGCTTCTTCGCCTGGCCGTCGACCAGCAGGCGAAAGCCGACATCGATGCGCTGGCTGCCGCCGGTCAGCACCACGATCGCGTCCGTCGGGCGGACCGGATCCTCCACCGGCGCATCGATGCCTGCGGCGAACCAGACGAGCCCGGCGCTCCAGACGAGCGCCAGGAACAGAACGATGCCGAACGCCCGGCCGAAGGCGCGCACCAGGCGCCGGAGGAATGGGATCACGGCATCCGCCCGAGCGTGCGCAGAACCGTTCGGCGCGCCGTGACCAGCCCGACGAGCGCCATGATCAGCGGCAGCGCCAGGACCGCCACCCAGCCGGCGAGCGGCAGGTGGAACGCGGGCAATAGTGCCGTCTCACCCGGCAGCAACCCTTCTTCGGCGGTCCATTTGAGCGCGCCGAAACTGACCAGCGCCATGACCAGCCCGATGCCGCCGCCGCCCAGTGCCAGCCGGAAGGCGTGCCATTGGAACTGCCGCGCGACATAGGCGTCGCTGGCGCCGATCAGATGGACCAGTTCCACCACCGGCGCATGGATCGCGAGGCCGGTGCGCGTGGCGAAGATGACCGAGACCACCGCGACCAGCCCGATCAGCACCACGACCGACGCGGCGCCGAACTCGACCAGGCGGGCGATGCGGAACAATCGGTCGAGCCAGGAACCATGGCTCTCGACCGTCGTGCCCGGTGCCACGATGCGCAGGCGCTGGGCCAGCGTGTCCGGATCGAGCGCCAAGCCCGGCTTCAGCTGCACGTCGATCAGCACCGGCAGCGGCAAGGCCGAAACGTCGACGTCCTGTCCGAGCCAGGGTGCCAGCAGGCGGGTTTCCGCGGGCCCGTCGAGCTGCGCCGCCTGCGCAATGCCCGGGATCTCGCCCAACTGCTTCAGGGCGGCATCGACCCGCTCCTGCGGCACGGCGGCGCCATTGGCGCCGCGCGGCAGTTCGACCGTCAGCGTGCCGCTGAGGCCAGCATCCCAGGTCCGGACGGCGTCATGCAAGGCGGCACCGCCACCGATGGCCAGCGCCGCCAGATAGACCATCAAGGCGATCAGCCAGGGTAGGAACCGGACCGACCCATCCCGATCGAGCGGCAGATCGTGCGCCCGCGCCATCAGGCACTCTCCCGGCCGCCAGGGCGTCGCTCGAGCCGGCCGTCGTCGATGTAGAGCACCGGATGGCCGAATCGGTTGATCAAAGCCTGGTTATGGGTCGCGATCACCACGGTCGTGCCGCGACGATTGAGCTCCTCGAACAGGTAGAGCAGGCGCAGCGCGATCGCGTCGTCGACATTGCCGGTCGGCTCGTCCGCGATCAGCAGGCTCGGCTGGCTGATGACCGCCCGGGCGATCGCCAGCCGCTGCTGTTCGCCGCCCGAGAGTTCCCGCGGCAGCGCATGGACATAGTCGGCGAGGCCGACCCAGTTCAGGAGATCGACGACATAGTCCTGCACGCGGCCCTCGCCCTCCCCCGCGACGCGCAACGGCAGGGCGACATTGTCGAGCGCCGACAGGTGCTCGATCAGCCGGAAATCCTGGAACACGACCCCGATCCGCCGCCTCAGCGCCGGGAGTTGCGCCCGCGACAGGGCCGCGACATCGCGATCGAACAGCGTGATGCGGCCGCGAGTCGGCCGTTCCGCCAGGTACATGAGCTTGAGCAGGGTCGATTTTCCCGCGCCGCTCGGCCCGGTCAGGAAGAAGAATCCGCCCGGCTCCAGGTCGAGCTCGATGTCGTGGAGCACTTCGGGGCCCGCACCATAGCGCATGCCGACATTCTCGAAACGGACCAAGGGCGATGGATCTCCAAGGGCAGCACGCGGCGGCGCCGCAGAGAGGGGCGCGCCCGTCCCGAGGATGTAGCCGTCCCCGTCGCCGCCCGCAACCGTGCCTATGGCGTGGCGGCGGCGGACGCGGCGTTTTGCGCTGGACGCGGACTGGTGTCGAGTGGACAATCGCCCTCGCCTTAGCGCCCCGCCGTCGCGTCCGCCTTCCGGCCGTCACAGTGACCATAGCCACGATTCATTCAGCGACCGCATGATCCTCACCTGTCCGGCCTGCGCCACCCGTTACATCGTCGATCCGGCGGCCATCGGCGCCAGCGGTCGGACCGTGCGTTGCGCGCGCTGTCACAAGACCTGGCATCAGGATCTCCCCGACGATCAGGCTATTCCGCGGGTGACCCGCCCGCCCGTGGTCGAGGCGCCGCCGGTCATGCCGACCGTGTCGTCGTCCCTTACGGACCGGCCGGTGCCGGACAAGCGGGGGGAGCCGGCAGAACCGGCTCGACCGGCCGATCCCATCCCCAGCTTCATGGCCGGGCCGGAGCCGATCGGCGGCAACCGCCACCTCCCGGCACTGATCGCGCCGAAGTTCCAGATCAGCAAGTTCATGATCGGCTGGGCCGCCTTGGTGCTGGTCGTGCTTCTGCTGCTCGTCGGGCTGTGGTTCGGCCGCGTACCGCTGGTCACGGCCTGGCCGCCGCTGGAGAGGCTCTATACGCTCGCCGGCATCCAGGTGGACGCGCCGAGCTTCGGGCTGGAGGTCCGCAACCTGACACCCGCCTTCTCCAAGGCGGACAGCACACCGACCCTGGTCGTCGCGGGCGAGGTCGCGAACATTTCAGGCGGCGTACGCAAGGTGCCGGCCCTGCGCGTGTCCCTGCGCAACGGCCAGAACCAAACCCTGAAGACCTGGGACTTCACCATCGGCCGCGACGAGCTTCTGGCCGGAGAGACCGCGCCGTTCCAGACGTCGATCGCCAACCCGCCGACCGACGCCTCGTCCGCCGTGGTCGTCTTCGCCGACAGCACGCATTAAAGCTGGGATGCGCTAGAACCGCTGCAGCAGCCGGGATGCGCTAGAACCGCTGCAGCAGCCGGTCGATGTAGTCGCGTTCCTCGGTCGGGCGGGCGCGCTCGCCGGCGCGGCGACGCAACTCGTCCAGGATCTCGCGGCTCTTCTGCATCTCGGACTGCTCCGGGATCTGCACGTCGCCCCTGTCGATGCCGCCACGGCCCGACGGCGCCCGGCCGAACGGGTCGGACTCGGCATTCTGCGGCGGGCCGTCCTCGCCGTCCTCCTGCTCGCGCATCTGGTCGGCGAGTGCCCGGGCGGCCTCATGCAGCTGGTCTAGCGCCTCGCCCTGACGGCCGACCGCATCCTGGCCCTGGCCTCGCGTCAAGGCATCGACCGCATCCCGCATCGCCTTTTCCGCCCGGTCGAGCGATTGACCGGCCTGGCCGCCCTGCCCCATCTGCTGGCGGAACTGGTCGAGCTGGCGACGCAACCCCTCCTGGGCGCCGGCAAGATCGCCCGAATCGCCCGGCTGCCGGCCGGGGCCACGCTGGCCATCCTTGCCTGGTGCGCCCGCCTGGCCCGAGGCGTCACGCTGGTTCTGGCGGTAGGAGCGATCGAGCAACTGCTGCTGCTGGCGCGCCATATCCTGCATCTGGCGCATCGCCTGGTCGCCGGCGCTGCCGGACTGGCCGCGGCTGACCCGGCCGGCCTTCAGCGACTCCAGCATATCCTGCAACTGCGCCAGCGCCTGACGCGCGGCATCCTTGGCGCCCGACCGGGCCATCTGCTCGGCCTGCTTCAGCATCCGGTCGATGTCCTGGGGGGTGAGCACATGGGACGGATCGACCGGCCGCTGGTCCTGCGCCTCGCCATTCCGCTGTGCGTTCTCGAGCATGGCCTGGAGATAGCGCTGGATGGCCTGACGCAGGTCCTGCATCAGCTTCTGGATCTCGGCATCGGGCGCGTCGCGGGCCAGCGCATCCTGCAGCGCCTGCTGCGCCTCGCGCAGCGATTTCTGCGCGTCTGGCACATTGCCGTCCTCGATCTTGAGCGCGATGTCCCACATCAGCTGCTCGACCGCGGCCAGATCCTCGCCGACCGGCTGCCGCATCAGGCTCTGGACCGTGGCGCGCAGGCCCATGAACACGGCGAAATCGTTGCGGAAGAAGCTCGGCTGCACGGACAGGTCCGACATGGTCTCGGCCACCACGTCGGCCTGGTCGGGATGGGTGACCAGCAGCTTGCGCTGCTCGATGATCGCCTTGGCGACGGGGTGATGAAATTGCCGTTCGGGCAGCACGATGCGCAGCGGCTTCGAGCTGCCGGTCTGGCCGGTCGCGTCGGTCGCGATCAGCCGCAGCTCGGCGGGCAGTCCGGCCCAGGGATGCGCCGTCAGGTCCTGGTACCGAGTGCCGTGCAGCTCCTTGCGATTGTTGCCGCCGACGGGCAGATCGACGACGAGCGGCGCCTCGTCGCCGGCCTCGGCCCGGCGGATTTCCAGGCGCAGGCCGGTGACTCCGTAATCGTCGGTCGCTCGGTAGTCGAGCCGGAGCGCCGCCGAGGGCGTCGCCGCCGGCGGTGCCGCGAATTCTGCGTTGGGCGGCAGGTCGGGCACGATCGTCAGATCAAGCCGGGCGAGCGCCGTGCCCGATTGCGCGACGGTCAGCCGCTGTCCGGTGACGAGTTTCGTCGTGACGCTGTAGTCGCCACCCGCAAGCGGCGCGAACGGCGTCGCCGTGTGATCGATCGTGAGCTCGGGCACGCGCCGGCCGCCGTGAACCTGCACCAGCAGGGTCGAGCCCGCCGGCACCGGCACCGGCTTGTCATGCGCGACGGTCGAATGGGTCGCGTCCGTGCCGAAATAGACCGGCGGCAACCCGGTATAGTCCGGCGGTGTGATCCAGAGATCGAGGCCGGTCACCGCGGCCGCCGCCCCCCGGTCGAACACCGGCACGAACGCCCGGCCGAGCCGCCCGCCTGCATCAGGCCCCGCGCCGATCCAACCGATCAGCAGCAGCAGCGCCAGCGCGGCGCGCAATCCTCGCGGATCGCGTGCCAGCAGCCCCGCCTGGGGCAGCCTGAGCCTGAGGCTCCGGATCGAGCGGGCGACCCGGGCCTGGTGGATTTCCCAGACCGCCAAGGCCACCGCATCGCCGGCCGCCGGCCGGTCGCCGAGCGTCGCGAGCGGCCGGTGGGCGAGCCCGCTATCCCGTTCCAGTCGGCGGCTGGAGGCGCCGGGCGCCGGCAGGCGCAGCCCCCGGATCATGCCGGTGAGCCCCCAGCCGATGCCGGCCGCGAAGCCCAGCAGCACCAGGAGATGGAGCCAGCCCGGCAGCAGCGACGGCAGGTCCCAAAGCGCGAACACCGCGAAGCCCAGGACGCCGGCCGTGACCGGCCAGAGCGCCGGCCAAGCCCGTTCCCAGATCAGCGCGAGCCAAGCGAGCAGATGGATGAAGCCACGGTCCGGGCGCCGTTCGACCGCCGCCGGAGCGGCCGGAGAGGACGATGCCGGGACCGTCGCCATCAGCGCGGACCGTTGGGCGGGGCCAGCCAGCCCGGCAGCCGGTCGAGCCCGATCAGCACCTCGTAGCTCGGCCGCGGCCGGACGACCGCCCATTCGGCGCCGTTCACCAGGACTTCCGGGACCATGGGCCGCGTGTTGTAGGTCGAACTCATGACCGCTCCATAGGCACCCGCGTGGGTCACCGCCAGCAGATCACCCGGCGCGACCGGGGGCAAGGTCCGATCGCGCGCCAGGAAGTCACCAGTCTCGCAGATCGGGCCGACTACATCCACGATTGCCGATGTCGCACCCGGCACGGGCTCGGCGACCGGCAGGATCGGGTGATAGGCCTCATAAAGCGTCGGGCGGATCAAATCGTTCATGGCGAAATCGCCAACGACGAAGCGCCGGGTCGCCCCCTGCTTCACATCGATCACAGTACCGACCAGCACGCCGGCCTCGGCGACCAGATAGCGGCCCGGCTCGAACAGCAACTCGCAATCGAGATCGCCGACGGTCCGGCGCACGATCTCGGCATAGAGCGCCACGTCGGGCGCGGGTCCGCCGTGATAGGGCACGCCGATGCCGCCGCCCAGGTCGAGATGCCGGATCGCAATGCCGCTGGCGCGCAGCGTGCGGACCAGCTCGGCGACCCGTCCGAACGCCTGCTCATAGGGGGCGAAATCGGTCAGTTGCGAGCCGATATGGAGCGCCACGGACACCGGGTCGACGCCGGGCAATTCGGCCGCCCGGGCAAACACCCGCGGCGCCGCCGCGATGTCGATGCCGAACTTGTTCTCGGCCTTGCCGGTGGCGATCTTGGCGTGGGTCAGGGCATCGACGTCCGGATTGACGCGGATCGCGATCGGCATGCGCTTGCCGCGCGCGGCGGCCAGTCGGCTCAAGAGCTCGAGATCGCGCTCGCTCTCGATATTGACCTGGCCGATACCCGCCTCGAGCGCGAAGACGAGTTCCGCCTCGGTCTTGCCGACGCCGGAAAAGACGATGCGCTGCGGGGGGATGCCGGCCGCGACGGCACGGCGGGCCTCGCCCTCGGACACCACGTCCGCGCCTGCGCCCAGGTGCGCCAGCGTCGCCAGGACAGCCTGGTTGGAGTTGGCCTTGACCGCGTAGCAGATCCGGCCGCCGAGCGGCGCCACGGCCGCCTCGAACCGGCGAAAGCGCGCCGCGATCGCCGCGGTCGAATAGCAATAGAACGGCGTGCCGACCTGCCCGGCGATTTCGGCCAGGTCGACCGCCTCAGCGTGGAGCGAGCCGTTCAGATAGGTGAAAGCTTCGGACATGGCGTTAGTTTGTGCTTCTTGGCTGGGTCGGGTCGATATTGGTATTGGCCGGCTCAAGCGACGGGAATGCCGTGGGATTCGCGGCCGGGGTCGGCTCGGCCGTGTCGCGCGGATAGGCGCGCGGATAGACGCTCGCCTCACCCTTGGGCACCGCCGGCGCCCCCTTCTTGCCGCAAGCCGCTACCAGGCCACCCAGGCAGAACACCAGCATCACGCTGGCCGCGAAACGGGGAAAACGGCTGCTCACAGAAAACGCTCCTTCGCCGACTTGACCTGGGCGGTCACTTGACTGGGTGCCGTGCCGCCGAAGCTGGTCCGGCTTTCGACCGCGCGATCGACCGACAGGACCGAGAACACCTCCTCGGTGATGCCGGCCTCGATCGCCTGCATGTCGGCGAGCGACAGATCCTCGAGCCCGCAGCCGCGGTCCTCGGCCAGTTTGACGATCGAGCCCGTGATGTGGTGGGCCTGGCGGAACGGCAGTCCCAGGCGCCGGACCAGCCAGTCGGCGAGATCGGTGGCGGTGATGAAGCCGCGCGCGGTACCGGCCCGCATCGCCGCTTCGTTGACCTTAAGATCGGCGATCATGCCGGTCATCGCGGCGAGACACAGGTCGAGCGTCTCCGAGACCTCGAACGTCGGTTCCTTGTCCTCCTGCATGTCCTTGCCGTAGGCGAGCGGCAGGCCCTTCATCATCACCAGGAGCCCGACCAGCGCGCCGATCACCCGGCCCGACTTGGCGCGGACCAGTTCGGCCGCATCCGGGTTGCGCTTCTGCGGCATGATCGAGCTGCCGGTGGTGAAGGCGTCGCTCAACGACACGAACTTGAAGGCGTCGGTCGTCCAGATCACCAGTTCCTCAGCGAGGCGCGACAGGTGCATCGACAGGATCGAGGCGGCTGCCATGAACTCGATGGCGAAATCCCGGTCCGACACGCCGTCGAGCGAGTTCGCCATCGGCCGGTCGAAGCCGAGCGCCGCGGAGGTCGCATGACGGTCGATCGGGAAGGACGTACCGGCAAGCGCCGCCGAGCCCAGCGAATTCTCGTTCAGGCGCTTGCGGCAGTCAGCCAGCCGCCCGCGATCGCGGCCCAGCATCTCGACATAGGCCAGGAGATGATGGCCGAAGGTCACCGGCTGGGCGACCTGCAGATGGGTGAAGCCCGGCAGCACGGTAGCGGCATGGCGCTCGGCTTGGGCGATCAGTGCCGCCTGCAGAGCCTGGACTTGGGCAGAGTGCCGGTCGAGCGCATCGCGCACCCAGAGCCGAAAGTCCGTCGCGACCTGGTCATTGCGGGAGCGCGCCGTATGCAGGCGGCCGGCGGCCGGCCCGATCAGTTGCGCCAGCCGCGCCTCGACATTCATGTGGATGTCTTCGAGCGCCTCGTCGAACCGGAAATTGCCGGCCTCGATCTCGGCCAGCACCTGGTCGAGGCCGCGGCTAATTGCTGCACCATCCTCGCTCCCGATGATGCCCTGCTTGACCAGCATGGCCGCATGGGCCTGGGAGGCACGGATATCCTGGGCATAGAGCCGCTTGTCGAAGCTGATGGACTGGTTGATTTTCGCCATCACGGCGGCCGGTCCGGCGGCGAAGCGGCCGCCCCACATCTCGTTGGCGGTCTTGCTCGTCGCCGCCTGCGATGCAGCCGGGGCTTGATCCGCCGCCGCATCACGGGCCATATCCGCCTTGGTCAAAATTCACTCTCCCGAAAAGTCGCTAGGCACGAAGTCATGGGGCTCAAGGTCAAGCTATTCGTACTGACGCTGCTCATCGTCACCGGCGGTGCCGTCGCGACGGCGCTCGCCGACAAGGGCGACGCCCCGCCGCTGTCGGGTGCCATGCACGAGTTTATCCTCCAGACTCCGCCGGCACCAGCGCCCGACGTCGCCTTTTCCGACGGCGACAACGCGACCCTGGGCTTCAAGGATTTCAAGGGCAAGGTCACCCTGGTCAATCTTTGGGCCACCTGGTGCGCGCCCTGCGTCAAGGAGATGCCGTCGCTCGAAGCGCTGAAGAAGGCGCGCGGCGGCGCCGATTTCGATGTCGTGACCATTTCCCAGGACCGCGGCGGCCGCAAGGTGGTCGATCCGTTCTTCGAGAAGAACGGGCTGAGCGCCCTGCCCCGCTATACCGACGCCGACAACGCCGTCGGGCACGCGCTGCATATTCGCGGGCTGCCGACCACCGTACTGCTCGATCGGGACGGCAACGAGATCGGCCGGTTCGAGGGCGGCGCCGACTGGGCAGGCAGGGATGCGCAGGCGCTCATCGACTGGGCGATCAAGAGCGGCGGCAAGGACGCCCCGGCATTGCCGCCAATACAGAAGGCCGCGAACTAACCCGAACGGGACTATAGTTCGAAAGTTCAACTGCTCGAGCCGGCCCCAACCCTGGGCACCGCAAGTCGAGAATGGTATAACTTCGGCCTCTGCGACCAAAAAGCAATTTTGATGGCGCGACGGGATATCCCCCGTCGGCCTCAAGCCCGTTTTTTCGGCCCGCCTCAGCCAACCCGTGCCAATGGCCCCGTTCACCCGCGAAGCGTGAACTGGAGGAGGCGTGCCATGCTCAAATTTGTTTCGGCTATTACTCTCCTGA
>Ga0070730_10000454_pt1 | contig 48192 bp, 46 predicted proteins | sample Coa_R1_3_FD_66447 | JGI IMG/M metagenome (GOLD analysis project Ga0070730, IMG submission 66447) | Surface soil microbial communities from Centralia Pennsylvania, which are recovering from an underground coalmine fire - Coalmine... | ecosystem: Environmental > Terrestrial > Soil > Unclassified ...
CGGGCGTCATCCTGCAGGGCCCGGCGCTGTGGAACACCGCCAGCCTGAGCCAGGCCAACGTCGCCTTCGCGGCCGGCACGCAGAACAACACCGGCGTGATCGTCCAGGGCCACTAAGTCCATCCCACGGCAGGCGGCGGGCCGGAAGCTGAACCATCCGGTCCGCCGCGCCGTTCCCAATCAGATTTCACAGCGAGGAGGTGCGCCCATGCTGCGTTGCACGCTTTGTCACTTCGATTGTCCGTTGGACGACGTAGTCGTCATGCGCGGCGATCGCGGCTGCATCTGCCTGGGCTGCTTCTCGCGCGAGACGGGAACGGCGCTGCGCATGCCGAAGCCGCTCCGGCGGCAGCTCCAGGCCGCTCTGGCCGAACTCGACGCCGTCTAGAATCCAGTTCCGGGAGAATGCTTCTGCGAACTTAACCCCTTCAGGGAGGTGCACCATGGGTCCAGTCGTCGTTCTGAACAACGTGGGCAGCCCGGTCATCGGTGTTGCCGTGGCCACCATCACGCAGCTCAACATCGCCGGCCTGTACGCGGGCTCGCAGTCGAACGCCGCGATCGCGGTGCTCAACGGCATCCGCTTCTAAGACATGGTTCCAAAACCCGCTGGTCGGTGAACGGGGTGAATGCACACCGTGGGCCGGATGCGGGTTTTGGAACCATCTGCAAAGACCGCTCGCAACGAAGGTCCCGCCCGCCGCGCCCCGATGTCGGGCGCCGGCGGGCGGGGCGCGCAGGAGGCCGATCATGCGTCGCACGCGCACCCTTGTGGCGGGGCTCGCCACACTGCTGCTCGGATTGGGCGCGCTCGCCTGCACGCCGGCACGGGCCGACATGGATCCGGGCGCCCAGGCGTACTATGTCGTGGTGCTGCCGGCGGACGCGGGCAGCGGCAACAGCAGCAACACTATGCAGATCGTCCAGGTCAACGGCGACAGCAACACGCAGGTGCAGATCAACGGCGGCACGGCGACCGTGGGCTGCACGCGCTACAGTAGCTACGACGACGCCAGCGCGGCGGCGAGCCTCGCGCACGCCGACGCCAACTGGAGCGTCGTGCTGGCGCCGGACGCGCTGCACGCCGTGCTGGCGGCGAGCGGCGTCTCGCCGGACGTGGCCAGCTGGATGCCCGCCCTCGCCGACGCGGACATCTGCACCCCGGACGCGGGCTAAGCGACGCTCGCAGGAGCTGCGCAATGAGCTTCTCATCGTCGGGAAGTGACTGGCTGGAGCAGATCCTGCGCCAGGCGCAGGCGGCCGCTTCAGGCGTCGCCGCCGGCGGACCGGGCATCTCGCTCTCGCTCTCGCTCTCCGGCAACCGCCGCGTCACGGCGCGGGTGCGCGTCAGTGACGCGGCGGGGCGGGGACAGGCCGGTGTGCACGTGGATGGGCAGATTCGCATCGACGCTTCCGGCGTGGTCCGCTCGCTCCGCTTTCCGCCGACCGATGCGGCCGGCTGGACGGAAGTGAGCGCCGAGCTGGCGGGCGAGGCGGGCAGCCGCTGCACCTGCACGGTGGCAGTACGAGCCGGCGGCAGCGTGATGCAGGCGCGGCAAACGCTCGTCTGCTGACCCGCCGGCGGCCCCGATCCACGCCTGGCGGTCGCCGAAGTGTGGCCCGCCGCACACGCGCGTCGTGAAGGCGCTCACCGCTTCGCGCGCCTCTTGGCCGCCTTCTGCGGTCGTGATCGTCATCGGTCGGGCATCGGGCAGCGCACAGCGCCGTCCCGCGCCCACGGTTGATACTGTCATCACAGGGGACAGCGGCCGCGAGCCGCGGCCGAAGAGGAGGCAACGATGACGATCAATGTGACGGGCAACAACGACACGGTGATCATCCTGAACCAGACGAACATCGCCTTCGGGTCGGTGGGCAGCCAGAGCAACACGGCGTTCATCGGGACCGGTGCGCTGGGCGGCGTTGCGGCCCCCAACCTGAACCCGGCGGCCTACGGTGTGGCCGCTCAGCCGCCGTCGATCGTGCCCCAGCCGCAGGTGTGGAACCCCTTCGGCAGCGGCGTGGTGCTGATGCACTAAGCCGCGGTGCGGAAGCAAACGACGGCCCGCACCGCGATCGTGGTGCGGGCCGCTTGTGTGTCTCCACGCAACGCACAGCGCGCGAGTCGGCAGGGCACCGGCGACCGGTGCACGAATCCGCGGTAAGCTATCGTTTGCGTGGGTGTGAGGCGATCTGTCTTGGCCCATCTCTTCGCGATCCCGACCATGCGACGAAACGCCGGCAGCGGGCGCCCGTTCGGCGGACGCCTGCTGCCGGCGCTCCTGCTCGCCCTCTGTGCGCTGCTGGGGCCGGCCCGCGCCGCCCGCGGCGCCCAGGCGGCAGCGGGCACGCCGGTGACGTACAGCGCCGGTTGGAACCTGGTGGCGCTGCCTTCCGGGACCGTCCTGCCGGCGAGCGTCGGTCCTGCCTACTCGCTTACGGCAGACGGCAACGCCTACGAGCAGGTGGCGAACGGCGGCGCCGTCGGCGGTCGGGCGCTTTGGATCTTCTTCCCGCAGGACACGACGCTGACGCTTGACCGCAGCGCCGCAGAGACGAGCCGCACCGTGGCGCCGCCCGGCCAGCACGCGCTGGTCGGCAACCCGAGCAGCGACGCCACGCTCGACATCAGCGGCGCCGACGCCGCGTACAGCTTCGATCCGCAGCAGGGCTGGGAGGCCGTGACCTCGCTGGAGCCGGGCCGCGGCGCACTGGTGCAGGTCGGCGCGGCGGGCAGCGTGACGCTTGGCAAAGTGACGGGCGATGCGCTTGATGCGACGCTGAACCAGCTCCAGAACACGCTGAGCGACGCGCCCACCGACCGTGACGCCGTCGAAGGCGTGGCGCGCGTGGCGGGCGAATTGCTGCGCAGCCGCCAGTACGCACGCGTGCAGGCGCTGCTCGACGACATGCGCCGGACACAAGAGGAGGGGCTGCGCCGCACCGGCAGCGCCCCACTGCCGGCGCTTTCCGCGAACGAGCAGCGCGCCGTCGTTACCGTGCGAGAGAACGTGGCCGCGGCGCGCGATGCCACAGACGCCGGCTCGGTGGCGGCGGCCGACGCCGCGATCGAGCAGGCTCGAACGGCGGCGCAGGCGGCCAGCGATGAAGCGGTCGCCGTGGCCCGCGGCGGCGATGCCGCGCCGGCGTCGCTGAGCTGGGAGGCCGCCGGCCAGTCCGCACCGAATACCGGTCTCGCGGCCGCGGGCGCCTTGCTGCGCGGCACCTTGCTGCTGACCGGCCTGGGTACACCGCCGTCGGATATGGTCTGGACGCTCGTGAGCACGCTCAGCAGCGGCGGCGCCTGCCAGGTCACGCCGGCCGCGTTCACCCTGGACGGCGAAGAGCAGCGCATGCTTGCGCTGGTCAACCAGTTGCGCGCGGCGCACGGCCTGGCGCCGCTGCAGCTCTCCGCGAACCTCGAACGCACCGCGGCCTGGAAGGCGCACGACATGGTCACGCGGCAGTCGTACGGGCACGAGGACGGCTTCGGCTCGCTGGTCGCCCGCTTCGACGCCTGCGGCTATCCGGCCGGAGAGGCGGCGATCGCCGAGAATCTCAACGGCGGCCAGCCCGGCGCCGACGCGGTCTTCGCCGACTGGCAGAGCGACTCCAGCCATCTCGGCAACCTGCTCGGGCCGGACTACGTCGTCGCCGGCATCAAGCGCGCCCCGGCCGCGTCCAACGGCGGCACCTATAGCTGGGTTTGGGTGATGGAGTTCGGCAGCGCCGTGGACACGCTGCTGCCGAACCCCTGATCGCCGCCCCTCGTTCCCCTCGTAGCGGCACCACCCTCCGTGTGGCGTCGCGCTGGACGCAACGCGGAGCGCGTCGTACGGTAAAAATCGGCGCCGAGAAGGCGCCGGCGCGTCGGCCGGTCCGGCGGGCGCGAGGGGAGGTTTCGCGCATGCCAGCGGTGCTCGCCATCACGCCGGAGGAGCGGCCGGTCTTCGCGTTCATCGCGGCGCGCAGTATTCCCATCTGCGCGAAGGGCACGCGGGAGCAGCAGGAGGTCGCGGAGCGGCTGGTCTACATCTCCCGCGCCCTGGACGACGCGCCCCCCGGCCCCGGCGAGATCGAGCTGTTTGTCGAGGACATCTACCACCTGGGCGTGCGCATCTTCGCCTACAGCGTCGACGTCGAAGAGTTCTGGCACGATCGCCTCGCCGAGGCGCGCGGCCAGGCCCCGATCGAGCCGGTCGACCCCAACGTGGAGCTGGCGATCCGCCGCTATCTGCCCCAGGCCGAGCAGAGCCCGCAGAGCTGGAGCTTCCGCCAGGTAGACGGCGCCTTCGTCGATCTCGGCTTCAAGTTCGACCGCCTGCTCGATGCGGAGGCGCCGCAGGTGCGCGGCCTCTACAACAAGGAGCGCACCACGATCTCGAACACGGCCCGCGAGCGGCGCGAGAAGAACGCGATCAAGCGCGGCGTCGTCTCGCCGCTCGACGCCGCGACGCCGCCGGCCCTGCCGGCGCCCGACGGGGCCGCGCAGGCGGCGGAGGCCACTGCCGGCCACGCGGACGAGGATGCCGAGCCGGCCTGGCCGCGTCCCGTTGGTAATGCCGCCGCCCGGCCCCAGCCGAGCGCCGCGCTCTCCACGATCAGCCGTGCGACCTTTCCCGACGCCTACGGCTGGGGCGTCGATGTCGCGACCGGGGTAAGCGCGGACACGCTGGCGCCGGACAAGCCGCGCAAGGTCAACGTCGGCGGCGTAGAGATGATGCTCGTGAACACGGAGGGGGTGGTCTGCGCCGCGGCCCGCACCTGCCCGCACCGTGGTTGGGACTTGACGCGCGGCACGGTCGAGAATGGCCTGCTCACCTGCAGCTTGCACGGGGCCCAGTTTGAGGTCTGCTCCGGCAAGGTCGTGCGCGAGCCGTACGACCCGGCCTTCAACAAAGAGAACACGCTGATGGGCAGCGTGATGGGCGCCCTCGATCCGAAGCACACGACGGACCCGATCGCCACCTATCCGACCACGGTGGCCGCAGACGGTGAGGTCCACGTTCACATCTAGGTCACGGTAAGTCACTGCGGATGCCGCGATGAACAAGCTGGTCGCCAGCGCCGAGGAGGCGGTCTCCGACATTGCCGACGGCGCCACGGTGATGCTGGGCGGCTTCGTGGGCGTGGGCGCGGCCTGGGACCTGATCCACGCCCTCGCGCGGCACGGCGCGCGCAACCTTACCTGCATCCAGACGGCGACGCGCATCGAGATGGCGCCGCTGATCGAGGCCGGTCTGGTCGGCAAAGTGATCACCTCGTTCCCCGCCTACGCCTCCGCCGATCGGATCTCACCCTTCGAGGAGCAGTACAAGCGCGGCCAGATCGAGCTGGAGCTGGTGCCGCAGGGCACGCTGGCCGAGCGCATGCGCGCCGCCGGCGCCGGCATTCCCGCCTTTTACACGGCCACCGGCGTGGGCACGCTGATTGCCGAGGGGAAGCCAACGGCCTGGTTCGACGGCCGCGAGTATCTGCTCGAACGCTGGCTGCCGGCCGACTTCGCGCTGGTCGGCGCCTTGCGGGCGGATCGCTTCGGCAACCTCGTCTACCGGCGCAGCGGGCGCAATTTCAACCACGCCATGGCCGCCGCCGCGCGGATCACCATCGCCGAGGTGCGGGAGATCGTCGAGCCGGGGCAGATCGAACCCGACGCCGTGCATACGCCGGCGGTCTACGTGCAGCGCGTCGTGCTGAGCAGCGGCGCCGGGCAGAACGGCGCCGGCCGGTGAGCGCCGCCCACCCGCGCGCCATCACCCGCGAGCTGATGGTATTGCGCGTCTGCCGCGAGCTGCGCGACGGCATGGTGGTGAATCTCGGCCTCGGCGTGCCCACGCTGCTGGCCGACGTGATTCCCGCCGATATCGACGTGCTGCTGCACGGCGAGAACGGCGTGCTTGGCTACGGTGCCTACGCGAAGCCGGAGGAGGAAGACACGGAGACGATCAACCCCGGCGGCGCCCACGTCACCTTGCGGCCCGGTGCCAGCTTCTTCGACAGCACCGAGTCGTTCGCGCTGGTGCGCGGCGGCCACGTGGACATCGCGGTGTTGGGCGCGATGCAGGTGTCGGAGCGGGGTGACCTGGCGAACTGGATGGTGCCGGCGCGCGGTGTGGGCGGCATCGGCGGCGCCATGGACCTCGCGGCCGGGGCTAAGCGGGTGATCGTGGTGATGGAGCACGTGACCAGGGACGGCCTAGCGAAGCTCGTGCGCGAGTGCAGCTATCCGCTCACGGCGCGGGCCTGCGTGCAGACGATCGTCACCGACCTGGCCGTGCTGGAGATCGTGCCGGAGGGCATGCTGCTCAAGGAGCTGGCGCCGGGCGTGAGCGCGGTGGAGGTGCAGGCCCGTTCCGAGCCGCGCCTGCTGATCGCGCCCGACCTCCGCGAGATGCGGTTCTGAGGACGCAAGCATGGTACTGAAGGCGACGCACAGTGTCAGCGTGCCAACGTACGACCAGCTCATCTGGCCCACCATCGTCGCTCTGCGCGAATTGGGTGGCTCGGGTACTAACCGCGAAATCGACCAACGTGTAATAGCGCTCGAAGGGCTATCCGAAGAGCAGCAGCTGGTGCCTCATGGCGATGGCCGGCTCACCGAGATTTCCTACCGATTGATGTGGTCACGAACGTACTTAAAGGTTGCTGGCGCACTGCAAAACAGCAGCCGCGGCGTCTGGGCGCTCACTGAAATCGGGCGAGCCTTAGCAGAGCCTGATGCCCTTGCGATTCCGCAGAAGGTTCGTGCACAGTATGCGGGCCGACCTGCCCAACGCAGGCGACCAAAACTGGCTCCGCCAGAGCTGGAGACCACTACGATCTCGACCTCGATCGGGACGCCACTGAGCAGCACGGAGTTCGAACAGTGGCGAGATTGGCTGCTTGAGGCCCTCCGTGACATGCCTCCTCCAGCCTTTGAACGATTGGCTCAGCGCCTTCTGCGCGAAGCCGGATTCGTGCGCGTCGAAGTCACAGGTCGGAGCGGAGATGGTGGGATCGACGGCATCGGCGTGCTGCAAATGCAGTTGCTCAGCTTTCAAGTCTTCTTTCAGTGCAAACGATACCGAGGCAGTGTCGGGGCCGCGGCTGTGCGTGACTTCAGGGGAGCGATGGTCGGCCGCACAGACAAAGGGATCCTCATCACTACTGGATACTTCACCGAGGACGCCAAACGTGAGGCGACCCGTGACGGGGCACCAGCGCTGGACCTCATTGACGGCGACCGCCTATGCGGTCTCCTGAAGGAGTACGCGCTGGGGGTCAGTACGCGTCAGGTCGATGCGGTGACGATCGACCCAAGTTGGTTTCAGTCACTTTAGTCATCAGGAGTCGCGTGGCCGTTGTAGAGCCTGCCGCAACCGCGCAGCGCCCTACGCCAGGTGCTCGCGGATCATTTGCGCGACACCGAGCACGCCGATCACGATTGTCGCCACGATCGCGCCCGGTGTGTGGCCGAAGACGCCCGCAAGCACGACGAACGGGATGCCCACCCCGACGATCGCGGTGATGTTGCCCGCGTCGCGCTTGTGGGCCGGCGGCGATTGGATCGCCTGCATCTGGGCCAGCCGCGTATCGATGTGACGGTCGATCTCGGCCAGGAAGGTGTCCAGGGTGGCATCGTCCAGTTGCACTGACGAGCCGAAGCCGGCGCTCGGCTGGGTGGGAAGCTGCTGCATGCGAAGCGGCCTTCGTTCAGTACCAGAAGTTCTCGACGATGTAGGTCGCGTGGCGGGCGAGCGCGACCATCGCCCGCTCGTCGTCGTCGTCGAACGGCTCACCATCCGTGCGATCGGTGATGTACATGCTGCCGCGCACCTCGCCCTTCGCCCAGATCGGCACGCCGAGCATGCGCTGCATCACCGGATGCCTGGGCGGGAAGCCGAAGGCGTAGGGATGGTTCTCCAAATCGTTGATGCGCACCGGCCTGCCGTCGCTGCGCAGACTGCCGAGCGGTCCGTGGCCGGTGGGCGGCACCTTCAGACCCTTCATCTCGGCGCGGGTCAGGCCGCTGGTGTAGAAGCCTTCGGTGCGGTCGCGTTCGTCGGTGATCGCCAGCGCGGCGTAGCGGCCTCGGGTTAGATCGCGCGCCAGGTCGCAGATCGCCTGCAAGGCGATGTCGGGCTTCTGCGGCGAGGCGAAGCGGCGGTGCAGCTCGGCCAGCCGCAGCAGCGCCTCGAATTCGCCGTCGGGCCGGGAAAGGGACGGCGACGGGGCGGCCGCCGCGCCGGAAGCGGCCACGGTGACGTGCTCGCTGCTCATACTCCCAGACTACCCCTCGCCGCAGTGCGACGCTACCTGCAAGCCTAACCCCGCCGCTCGCGGCGTCGCCCTTCCCCACAGGGGAACGGACGGCCGCGCCTGAGCGAGGCAGGGATAGGCGCCGCGCTACTGCATCACGGCGAGGACGGGCACGTCTGCCGCGGCGCTGGCAAGCACGACGGCGTCGGCGCCGCCCGCGAGCAGCAGGCGCGCGAGGCGCTCACCGGCGGCGCGGTGCGCCGGCTCGGCCTTGTTCAGCACCGGCAGCCAGCGGGCGCCGGCGGGCACGCCTTTGCGGCCGCCATCCGCATGCAGCAGTACGCGGGCAATGGCCTCCGGTGAAAGCGGCTCGCCCGGCGCCAGCCCGCTCAGTGCGGCCACGCGCTCCGGACGGTGCACCCACTCCTCGCCCAGCGGTCGACCGACGACATCGAGGCCGACGACCGCGAGCACGAGCGTGGTCGAGGCTGGAATCACCGGCTCGCCCGCGCCTGGCGCCTTGAACGGCCGGTTGCGGCTGCCGTCCGCCTCCAGCGCCAGCAGCGCCAGCTCGGGCATTGCAGCCAGCGCGTCGGCCTGGGCTGTGCTCAGCGGCAGCCAGCGGCCCTTGTCGCCGCGTCCGCTGGCCAGCGTCAGGGCGGGCGACGTGCGCAATGCCGCCGAGACGGACTGAGATGGATCGTCCTCGGGGCCCACGATCAGCAACGGCGGAGGCCGGCCGGAGCGCGGCGGCGTGAAGCGGGTGGTGCCGGCGATGACGACGGTGCGTCCGGTGGCGATGGACTCGGCGGCCAGGCGAAACAGGATCGTGGTCTTGCCGCCGCCGCCCACGATCGCCACCCGCTCGCGTGCCTGCAGCGCGAACGCCTCGCTCAGGTTCATCCACCGGGCTTCCCGCCAGCCCTCACTGATGCAGCCCGGCGGCGATCTGGATCAGCTCATCGCGCGGCACATCCGTAAGATCGGCTTCGACGATGATTTCGAGATTGTCCTTGATCAGCAGCACGCGGTGCGGCTGCGTGTTGCGGGACGAGGGGCCGAGCGCGTCGATCATCTGCCGGTTGCCCGGCCCGACGGTTCCGAACGCGTACACGCCCTGCACGCCGCCCACGTCGATGAAGGGCGAGCCGGGCGGCCTGCCGCCGGCCCGGCCGGTGCCCTCGCCCGGCTGAAAGCCGCCGCGGAAGAAGCTGCGATCGTTGGCCGCGTGCTGGCGCTCGTAGATCTGCACGAAGAGTCCGTCCGGCTTGAAGAAACTGAGCACGACGACGTTGCCGCCGTTCTCGGCCTTCACGTACTGCTCCCACGGTTGATAGTCCGCCGGCAGCGAGGCCGGGCTGAGCGGCGTGAAGCCGGCGCTGGCCTGCAGCTGGGCGAAGTCCACGAAGCGGCGCGCGCTCGAGCCCGGCGCTGGGGTGCCGGCAGTGCGCGCCGCGCTGCTGGAGCCAGTTTCGCCGACCGGTACGTTCTCGTTGTGCGCGTGGCTGGAAACGTCGAGCAGCAGCCTCGGCAGGAGGATGAAGGCCGCGACGAGCACGGCCAGCGAGGCAACGACGCCGACTGCCAGCTTCATCAGATCGAGCCCCGCCACCCACCGCGGGTCAGGCCCCGCGCCCCACTCCCAGACCGCGCTGATCACGGTTCTCGCCGCTCTCGAGCAGGCCGGCGTTCAGCGCCGCCTGCACCAGCCGCAGCTCGCCGTAGTGGTAGCCGTCGCCAAGCCGATCGAGCACCGGGCGCAGCGGCCCGCTGCCTTCACCATCCATTGCCGCCAGGATAACCGCCCGCCGCTCCGGGCCAATCAGCCGGTCGAGGTCGATCTCCGCGCCGAGCAGCAGTGCGTCGGCAAGGTGGCCGTAGACCGTCACTGCGGAGAGGCCGCGCAGCTCGCCGATCTCTTCGGGACGCTTGCCCGCGCGGTGGAACTCCAGCGTGCGTTCCACCGTTCCGGACAACCCGTTGGCGCCGCCCGCCCCGCGCCGCGGCCGCACAGCCGGCGCCGCTTCGGCCGCCTCGCCACCCGCCTGGTACTCGGCGATCGCGCGCAGGAACAATTCGCCGTATTCGTCGGCCTTGTGCTCGCCGACGCCGTTCACCTGCAGCATGGCCGCGCCGCTGGAGGGCTTGCGCGCCGCTAACTCGCGCAGCGTGCGGTCGGAGAAGATCACGTAGGGCGGCACGGCCTGCTCCAGCGCCAGCCGCCGGCGCACGGCGCGCAAGGCCTCAAACAGCGCCTCGTCGGCCGGTTCAGCCGGCTCATCGCGCGTCCCGCGATCGCGCGAGCCGGCGGCGCTGGTGGCGCGGGCCGGCGCCGGGCGGAGGAGCACGGTTCGCTTGTCGGCGCGCACGGCGTCGCCCTGCTCGGTGACGCGGATGGCGTTATACGCCTCGGTGTCGATGCGCAGGTAGCCCTCGCGCACCAGCTCGCGCACGATGTGCTGCCATTCCTCCTGCGAACGCTCCGCGCCGACGCCCCATGTCTTCAGCCGCTCGTGGCCCCAGCGCTCGGTGCGCTCGTCGGCCGTGCCGCGCAGGATCTTGACCAGGTGCGCACCGCCGAAGCGCTCACCCGTCTGGCGCGCGGCGGCGATCAGCATACGCGCCTCGATCGTGCAATCTACCGGCTCGGCGTCGGCCAGGCCGTCGCGGCAGACGTCGCAGCAGGGCGCGTTCTGGCCAGGGAACTGCTCATCGAAGTAGGCGAGCAGGGCGCGGCGGCGGCAGGCGGGGTCCGCGGCCCAGTTTGCCATCTGCCGCAGTTGCTGCACGGCGACGCGGCGCTCGGCCGGCGGCTTCTCGTCGATGAAGCGCATGACCTTGGTCACGTCGCCGTAGCTGTAGAAGAGGATGCAGTCGGCAGGATCGCCGTCGCGGCCGGCGCGGCCGCTCTCCTGGTAGTAGCCTTCCAGGTTGCGCGGCAGGTCCGCGTGCACGACGAAGCGCACGTCCGGCTTGTCGATGCCCATGCCGAAGGCGATCGTGGCGACCATGATGCGCACGTCGTCGCGGATAAAGGCGCCCTGGCGCTCGCGGCGCTCGTCCGGCTCCAGGCCGGCGTGGTAGGCGGTGGCGCTGAAGCCGTCGGCGCGCAGCTTCGCCGCGAGCTTCTCTGTGCCCTCGCGCGACTGGCAGTAGATGATGCCCGAGTCGCGCCGGCGGCCGCGCAGGTAGCGGCGCAACTGCTCGTAGGCGCTCTTCTTCGGCCGCACCTCGTAAAACAGGTTGGCGCGGTTGAAGCTGGCTCGGAACTGAGCGGCGTGCTTGAGACCGAGCTGCGCGACGATGTCCTGCTGCACGCGCGCCGTGGCCGTGGCGGTGAAGGCGGCGAACGGCGTTTCGGGGAACACCTGGCGCAGCCGCTTCAGCTCGCGGTAGTCGGGGCGGAAGTCGTGGCCCCACTCGGAGATGCAGTGCGCTTCGTCGATGGCGAAGCGGGCGACGCCGGTGTTGCCCAGCAGGTTCAAGAAGCCAGGGCTGGCGAAGCGTTCCGGCGCGACGTAGAGCAGCTTCACGTCGCCGCGCGCCACGGCCCGGCGACGGCGGTCCATCTCGCCCAGGTCGAGCGAGCTGTTGATGAACGTCGCGGCAACGCCGAGCGCGGTGAGCTGATCGACCTGGTCCTGCATCAGCGCGATCAGCGGCGAGACGACGACGGTCATGCCCTCGAGCAGGAGCGCCGGCAACTGGTAGCAGAGCGACTTGCCGCCGCCGGTGGGCATCAGCACGAAGGTATCGCGCCCGGCCAGCACCGCGCCGACGATCTCCTCCTGCAGCGGCCGGAACGAGCCGTAGCCAAAGGTGGCGCGCAGGACTGACAGGGCACGCTCGCGCCGCGGGGCAGAAAGTTCGGTCATGGCGATCGGATCTTAACGAGACGGGCGGCCGCGCGGCAATCGCCGGCAGGGTGCGCCATCAGCGCGCGGCCCGCGCAGGCTGCCGGATCTCCGCCAGCGCCGCGGCCGTCGGCAAGATCTCGATGCCCATGTTGCGCATGTCGAAGAGGTTGGCCTGCTGCACGGCGTCGGTGGCCGAGGCGGTCGCATCGCTGAGCACGACGCACTCGTAGTCCAGCGCGTTGGCGTCGACGGCGCTGCCGCGGATGCAGTTCGGCGTCTGCACGCCGCAGAGATAGAGCCGCTCAACGCGCAGCCGGCGCAGCAGCGCATCCAGGTCGGTGCCGAAGAAGGCGCTCCAGCGGCGCTTGACGATCTCGTACTCGCCGGGCTGCAGGCGCAGGCCGTCCACCAGGTCGCTGCCGGGGCTCTGCACCAGGAACGGCCGCTCGGCGAACAGCGCCTGGCGCGAGCGGTCCACGTCGCTGCCGTCGGGCCGGTGCCGGCGCGTGACCCAGACGATCGGCACGCCCGCGGCGCGGAAACCTGACACCGCCTCGATCACGCGCGGCGTGCAGGCCGGCGCGCCGGCGACGAAGAGGTCGGCGGTAGGAAGGCAGAAGTCATTTTGCATGTCGATCACGATCAGCGCGCGGTTCATCGCTCCTCCGTCGGGCGCCCGGCCCCCGGTTCATGCCTCTTGCCCTAATTCTAGGGGAGTCTCCTGCTTCGTGTGGGAGCAAGCTCCCCTCTCCCAGGATTGGGACAATGAGATCGACCCGAGGGTGAGGGCACACGGCCATCACCCGAATTAGGTATGAGCGGCTTAACTTCCCGGTCCATGCTACAATCCGGCGCGGCGCGGGCTGGCCGCGCGGGAGCCCCGCATGCGATATCGGCGGTGGGGAGTTCTCCTTTCCGGTTTGCTGTGTGGCGCGGCGGTGGTGGCGCTCGGCAGCGGGGCAGCGCAGGCCGACAGCCCTTCCGCCTTTGACCCGCACTCGCCCACGGCGCGCTCGATCACCACGCTGCTGTGGATCATGCTGGTGCTCGCGGCGATCGTCTTCGTGCTGATCGAGGGCGGGCTGCTCTATGCGACGTTCCATTTCCGCGCCCGCCGCGACGCCGCCGAGCCGCGCCAAATCGAAGGCAACCGCCGCATCGAGATCATCTGGTTCACGATTCCCGGAATCCTCGTGGTCGTGCTCTTCATCCTGGCCCTGCGCTCGATGAACACGATCGCCGCCACGCCGGCCGACGCCCTGCACATCGACGTGATCGGCCACGACTGGTGGTGGGAGTACCGCTATCCAGACGCGAAGGTAGAAACCGCGAACGAGCTGGTGGTGCCGGCGGGCCGGCCGGTGCAGCTCGACCTCTATTCGCAGGACGTGATCCATAGCTGGTGGGTGCCCGAGCTTGCCGGCAAGACCGACGTGATTCCCGGCAAGCACAACACGCTCTGGTTCAAGGCGGAGAAGGAGGGCACCTATCTTGGCCAGTGCGCCGAGTTCTGCGGCCTGCAGCACGCGGGCATGCGCCTGCGCGTGATCGCGCTGCCCGACGATCGGTTCAACCAGTGGCTTGCGGCGGAGGCGGCGCCGGCAACGGCTCCGGCCGCCGGCGACGCCCAGGCCGGCGCCGCGGTCTTCGCAGGCCGTACCTGCATCTCCTGTCACGCGGTGCGCGGCAGCAACGCCGCCGCGCAGGTGGGGCCGGACCTGACGCACTTCGGCGCGCGGCAGACGCTGGCCGCCGGCGTGCTCGACAACACGCCGGCCGATCTCGCCCGTTGGCTGGCGAACCCCCAGGCGGTGAAGCCCGGCAACCAGATGCCGAACCTGAAGCTCTCGGCGCAGGAGATCCAGCAGCTCGTGACCTATCTCGAAGGGTTGAAGTAGCCGATGGCGAGCGTCGCCGGAACCCAGCCCGGCGCCGTGCCGCGCCCCGCCAGCGAGCTGGCGCTGTGGCGCTGGGTGGCGACGGTCGATCACAAGCAGATCGGCATTCTCTACCTGGTCACGACCTTCGCCTTCTTCGCCATCGGCGGCGTCGAGGCGTTGCTGATGCGCATTCAGCTCGCCACCAGCGACAACCACTTCCTTTCGCCCAGCCAGTACAACGCGCTGATGACGATGCACGGCACGACGATGATCTTCCTCTTCGTGATGCCGGCGCTGATCGGTTTCGCCAACTACTTCGTGCCGCTGCTGATCGGGGCGCGAGATATGGCCTTTCCCCGGCTGAACGCGCTCAGCTTCTGGCTGCTCTTGTTCGGCGGGCTGCTGCTCAACTTCAGCCCCTTCGCCGGGGGATCGCCCGATGCGGGCTGGTTCGCCTACGCGCCGCTGACGGAGCGCGCCTACTCGCCCGGCTTCGCCGTCGATTACTGGTCGCTTGGCATCCTCGTCACCGGCGCGGGCACGATCGCCAGCGCCGTGAACCTGCTGGTGACGATCACGAACATGCGGGCGCCCGGCGTGAGCTGGGGACGGCTCTCGATGTTCGTCTGGATGATCCTGGTCACCGCCGTGCTGATCCTCGCCGCGTTCCCCAGCCTCACCGCCGCGGCGTTCATGCTCGAAGCGGACCGTCGCTTCGGCGCCCACTTCTTCGACACGAACGTCAACGGCGACGCGCTGCTCTGGCAGCACATGTTCTGGTTCTTCGGCCACCCCGAGGTCTATATCATGGCGCTGCCGGCCTTCGGCATCGTCTCCGAGGTGATCCCCGTCTTCTCGCGCAAGCCGCTGTTCGGCTACACGGTGATGGCGGCCTCCGGCGTGGCGATTGGCTTCCTTTCGATGACCGTCTGGGCGCACCACATGTTCGCCGTGGGCATGGGCACGGCGGCGAACGCCTTCTTCGGCGCCTCCAGCATGCTGATCGCGATTCCCACCGGCATCAAGATCTTCAACTGGCTGGCGACGATGTGGGGCGGCGCCCTGCGTTTGACGACGGCGATGCTGTTCTCGATCGGCTTCATCGCCATGTTCTTCATCGGCGGGCTCAGCGGCGTCAGCCTGGCGCTGGTGCCGGTGGACTGGCAGGTGACGGACAGCTATTACGTCGTGGCCCACTTCCATTACGTGCTCTTCGGCGGCACCATGCTCGGTGTCTTCTCCGGCATTTACTACTGGTTCCCCAAGGTCACCGGCCGGCTGCTGGACGAGCGCGTCGGCCAGTTCCATTTCTGGCTGACGCTGATCGGCTTCAACCTCACCTTCTTCCCCATGCACCTGCTCGGCCTGCTGGGCATGCCGCGCCGCATCTACACCTATCCGGCCGATCGCGGCTGGGACGGCTACAACCTGATCGCGACGATCGGCGCTTTCGTGCTGGCCGTGGCCGTGATCGTCTTCCTCTGGAACGTGTTGCAGAGCTGGCTGCGCGGCGCACCGGCCGGCGACAATCCCTGGGAGGCGTGGTCACTGGAGTGGGCGACCAGCTCGCCGCCGCCGCCGCACAACTTCGACCGCATTCCCATCGTGCACGGCCGCCGCCCGCTGCGCGACGGACCGGTCTTTGACGGGCTTGAGGCCGGAGGGACGCCGTGAGCGCCGCCCGCGCCGCGCCCGCCGCCCGCCCGTCGGGGCCCTCGAACGCCGCGCTCGGCACGCTGATCTTCATCTCGTCGGAGGCGACCTTCTTCCTTTTCCTGCTGATCGCCTACATCAGCTACCGCGACGCCAATGCCGGCCCCTCGGCGAAGTCGGCGCTCGACGTCGGCCGCACGGCGATCTTCTCGGCCTGCCTCTGGGCGAGCAGCGGCACGATCTGGCTCGCCGGCCGGCAGCTACGGCGGGGTGACGGGCGCGGCTTCCGCCTCCTGCTCGGCCTGACGATCCTGCTGGGGCTGATCTTCCTGCTGGGCCAGGCGTGGGAGTACCACACCCTGCTGGATGAGCACGTGACGCTGGCGCGGAACCTGTTCGGCTCGACGTTCTTTACGCTCACCGGCTTTCACGGCCTGCATGTGGCGATCGGCCTGCTGCTGCTCTGCACGCTGTTCGGCCTGAATGCGGCCGGCGTCATCGCCTCGCCGCACAACGGTGCGCTGCGCAGCATCGAGTACTACTGGCACTTTGTGGACGCCGTCTGGGTGTTCATCTTCGTCTTTGTTTACCTGTGGGCGCTGAGATGAGCCGCAGAGAGCAACGCCGCCCGCGACAGCAACCACCGCCGGCGCATGCCGAAGCGCCGGACAGGCGTCCGCCCGCGGCGGCTCAGCCCGCGCAGCCGTTCCATCTGCCACGGCCCACGGTCTGGCCGGCCGTGCTGGCCTCGGGCGTGACGCTGCTGGCCTGGGGCGTGATCACCAACGTCGCGGTGTCGATCGCGGGGCTGGCGCTGTTCGTGGTCGCGCTCTGGGGCTGGGGGCGGGAGATCGTGCACGAGTACCGCGAGCGCGGCGGCGGGCACGGCGATCGAGGTGGGCCGTGATCGGCCGGCGCGGGCGAGAACTGGCCGTGCTCGGCGCGCTGCTGATCTTCGGCGCCGCGCTGCTGGCCGCCTGCGGCTCGGAAGGATCGAGCTTGCTGCCGAGCCAGATCACGGATGGCGGCACGCTGTACGCGCAGAACTGCGCCGCCTGCCACGGGGAGCGCGGCCGCGGCGGTATCGCCGTCTCGCTGGACGATGCGTTGTATCAGCGGCTGACCTCGGACGAGACGCTGCGCCAGGTGATCGAGCGGGGCCGGCCAGGCAACCAGATGCCGGCCTACGGCAGCAACTTCGGCGGCACGCTGAGCGATCAACAGCTCGACGCGCTGGTGAGGGCGATCCGCGGCTTCGGCCCGCCGCAGGCCACGCCGCCCGCCGGCGCGCCGCGCCTTTCCGGGCAGAACCTGCCGGCGGGCGACGCGGCTCGCGGGCAGCAGGTCTACGCGGCGAGCTGCGCCCGCTGCCACGGCCAGCAGGGCGAAGGCGGCAGCGGCGGCGCGCTCAAGGCGCCGAACGCCCTGGCGCTGAGCAGCGACGCGCTCCTGCGGCGGGTGATCGTGACCGGCATCGCGCGGCGGGGCATGCCGGATTACGCAAACCTGGGCGGCGCCGCGCTAACCGATCAGCAGGTGAACGACCTGGTGGCCTTACTCGCCTCCTGGCGGGCCGGCGCACTGGCGACGCCGGCGCCGGGGGGCGCGCACTGAATGCGGGCGCTGGCGGAGCGCCCGCATCATGGCCGGCGGGATGACGGAGGGGCGAGCGATGACAGAGCAGGCCGGAGAGCCGAGGCCGCCGGGAGCCGCACGTGAAGCCGTCCTCTCCCGCCGCCGCCTGCTGACGCGGGTGGCCGTGGGCGGCGGCGGGCTGGTGGCGCTGGCGCTGGCCGTGCCCGTCGTCGGCTATCTGCTCGGGCCGTTGTTCGACTCCACGCCCGCGACCTGGGCCGATCTCGGCCCCGTCGACAGCTTCCGCCAGGGCGAAACGCGCGAGGCCGAGCTGTCCGATCCGTCGTCGCTGCCCTGGGCGGGCGAGACGGCCCGCACGGCCGTTTGGGTGCGCCGCGGCTCCGGCAACGACTTCACGGCCTTCCAGGTGAACTGCACCCACCTGGGCTGCCCGGTGAACTGGCTGCCCGAGGCGCAGCTCTTCCTCTGCCCCTGCCACGGCGGCGTCTACAACGGCGACGGCACGGTGGCCGGCGGGCCGCCGCCGCGCAGCCTCTTCACCTACGAGACACGGATTCGCGACGGGCGCCTACAGGCGCTGGTAAGCGGGCTGCAGACTGTATGACGGCCGGGCAGAGCCGAGGCCGTGACGGGACGCATACGTGAAGCTGCTGATCGGAGCGTGGCGCTGGCTGGACGAGCGGCTGGGCTTCTCCAGCACGATCATGCCGGTCGTGCGCCATCCCGTGCCGCGCAGCGTCAACTGGTGGTACGTCACCGGCAGCGCCACGTTGATGGCCTTCATCTTGCAGGTCGTCACCGGCGTGGCGCTGGCGACGAACTACGTGCCAGCGCCCAGCAACGCCTACGACAGCCTGCATTTCATCACCAGCCAGGCCGAGTTCGGCAACATCCTGCGCGGCATGCACTTCTTCGGCGCCAGCGCGATGGTCGTGCTGGTGCTGATCCACATGACGCAGGTCTTCATGACCGGCTCCTACAAATTCCCGCGCGAGTTGAACTGGCTGAGCGGCGTGCTGCTGCTGGCGCTGACCCTGGCGATGGCCTTCACCGGCCAACTGTTGCGCTGGGATCAGAACGCTTTCTGGTCGACCGTGGTCGGCGCGGAGCAGGCGGCGCGCACGCCGATCATCGGCGGCATCCTGACGAAGCTGCTGATCGCGGGCAAGACCGTGGGCGGCGCGACGCTGACACGGTTCTTCGCGATCCACGTCTTTCTGATTCCGGCGCTGATCTTCGGCATGATTGGCCTGCATCTGTATCTCGCGATCCGTCACGGCGTCTCCGAGTGGCCGCGGGCGGGGCGGCCCGTGCACAAGGCGACGTATTTGCAGGAATACGAGGAGGAACTGAAGCAGGGTGAGCCGTTCTTCCCGGACGCGGCCTGGAAGGACGCGGTCGTGATGCTGCTGGTCGTCGTCGCGATCATCGCGCTGGCGGCGATCTTCGGCCCGCCGCACCTGGGCAAGCCGGCCGATCCGACGATCGTGCAGGCGTATCCGCGGCCGGACTGGTACTTCGTCTGGTATTTCGCCGTGCTCGCGCTGAGCCCACCGTCGATCGAGAATCTGGTGATCCTTGGCTTTCCGCTGCTCGTCTTTCTCGGGCTGGCGCTGATTCCGCTGCTCTGGCCCACGGGCGAACGCAGCCTGCGCAGCCGGCCATGGGCGCCGGCCGTCGTCACCATTCCGGTGATTCTGGTCGTTGTGCTGAGCGTCGAGGGCTTCCGGGCACCATGGTCGCCGAACTTCGCGGCGCTGGGCGCAAGCCCCTTGCCGGCCGCGGTGCAGACGCAACTCGACCCGGCGCGGCAGAAAGGGGCGCAGGTCTTCCAGTTTCGCGGCTGCCGCGCCTGCCATGCGATCGCTGGTTCAGGCGGGCACAAAGGCCCGGACCTGGGCGCGGTTGGGGATCGATTGACACCGGCGCAGCTCACCACGCGCATCGCCGCGGGCGGAGGCGGCATGCCGGCCTACGCCGGCGTGCTCTCGCCCGCGGAGATGCAGGTTCTGGTTGATTTCCTGCAAGGACTGCGCTCGCCCAACCGGGAGCCGGCTGGCACACCGCTTGCGCCGTAGTGCCCGCGCTCACGAGGCGTTCTCTGCTGCCGCTCAGGGAAACAAGGTTACAGGCGCTCCTGGTTGGGGTTTCCGCTTCGAGAATCTGCTAGGCGCGCTTGCGGGCAGGCCGCTTCGCCGCTGGCGCGGGCTTCTCTTCCATCCAGGCGCGCACTTCGTCGCGGCCGCGCATCTTGCGTACGGAGGCGCTGACGCCCGCCCGCTTGAAGGCGCCGCGCAGCGAGAGCACGAACTTTTGCGGATTTTCGTCCAGCTCTTCGTAGACGACGGCCTCTTCAGGGTTATCCAGCAGATGGCGGGCGTAGCCGTCGAAGAGATCCATACGTTGCCGGCGCACACCGGGTGTCTTCGGCTTGCGGGTATTCTTCGCCTCTTCTTTGGGCATCAGCCGCGTTCGCACGTCAGCACTCCTATGGCAGAATCGCTCTTTCCGCTCATCGCTCCACGAAGTAAGCGTGATCGATTCTGTTGTACCGCATCTCCGCGCATACGGTAAACCAGTCGTCGGAGAATTGCGTGCGAATTTGCGGAGTTGCGCTGAGGATCGCGGTGGCAAAGGCAGCGCGTGCGGCGGCATCGGCCGGCCGCTGTGGGCGCGGGGTGAGCGGCATGCGTATAGTTGGCGCCGGCAAGAAGAAACCCACCGACGGTTGCCGGTGGGCTCAGTGTAGGCTGTGAAGTTATCGCGTTGTTCAGATGATCCCGGCTTACCTGGCGGGAGTACCGCCTGTATCTGCGCTACGCGGCCTATTCCGCCGCGAGGACCGTTCCTTAACGCGCTGGCAGCCAGGTCATCCTCCAGCGATTGCCCCCCTCGGGGCTGACCTGTCCACCATCCAGACTCCGTAGCGGGAGTGGAGACGTACTCGCATACGGTTCCTCCTACTGCCCTGTGGTAGCCGCCTGGTGGGGCGGCTGTACCACCACTATAGACGCTCCGCGGCGCACCGCAACCCGTTGCAGACGCGTGCAACCGCTGACAGGGGCGCAGAGAACGAGAGAAGGCGGCATATCGCCCGCGTACGCACGCACGCTCTTGCATTCATTCGTACGAACTTATGCGCGGCTTGCCCCTAAGCGCGGCCCGCCGCGAAAACGGCCGCCTCCAGCGCCTTCACCACCGCATCCGCGCTCGCTTCCGGCGGGAAATCGCAGGGGGCGCCGATGTGGACTGCCGCACGGCCGCGCCACGGCAGCCGCCGGCCTTCGCCCATGCCGCGCCGCAGTATCTCGACGCGCAGCGGCACGACCGGCACGGGCGCAGCCGTGGCCAGCACGCCGATGCCGTGGCGGAAGGGCTGCATCGGCCCGCCGACCGTCAGCCGGCCCTCGGGATAGAGCAGCACCGACCAGCCGCGTTCCAGCAGCCAGCGGCAGTACTCGATGCTGCGCGCAGTGCCGCCGCCCCGGGCCACGGGAAAGGCATTGCCCAGCAAGGCCGCCAGCATGCCCCGGCCGCGGCGCTTGAAGATCGTGTCGGCCGCGGCGGCGATCGCCAGCCGCCGGCGGCGCGCGGCCGGCAGCGCCGCCAGGATCAGGGCATTGTCGAGATGGCTGCAGTGATTGGCGACGATCACGCAGGCGCCGAGCCCTTCGAACTGCTCCGCGCCGCTCATGTCGATGCGGTAGAGCAGTCGCAGCGCCGGGAAGATGACGAGGCGCAGCAGGGCGCCGCGCAGACGGCAGACCGGCCACCACAGCGGCCAGCGCAGGTGGCGCGGCTGTTGCGGCGGTGGCAGGGCGGAAGCCGGCGGCGCTACGCCAGCTTCCCGTGGCACTTCTTGTACTTCATGCCGCTGCCGCAGTAGCAGGGCTCGTTGCGGCCGGGCATTTTCGTGGCAACCAGCGCCGGCGCGGGCTTGCCTGCGGCGCCGTTCCGTGCCCCGTTGCCGTTGCCGTTCGCCACGGGCGCCTCGCGGTTCTCGCGCAGGCGCGGCGCGGGGCGGGTGACGGACGGCGGCGGCGCCGCGGCCTCTTCGGCGGCGGGCAAAGCGCCGTTGGCGGCGCCCGCGGCGAGGGCCTGCTGCTCGGCGCTGGCCTGGGGCGGCGGCGGGCCCTGGCGGAGCGTGAGCTGCTGGTGGAAGATGTTGCGAGCAACCAAATTGCGGATATTGCCCTTCAGCTGATCGAACATGTCGTGGCCCTCCCGCTTGTACATCACGAGCGGGTCGTTCTGGCCGTAGGCCTGCAGGCCGATGCCCTCGCGCATCTCCTCCATCGCGGTCAGATGCTCCACCCAGAGCACGTCGATCGTCTGCAGCAGCACCTGCCGCTCCACGAAGCCGAAGGGATCGTCGCCGAAGGGCGCGATGCCTTTGGCCGGCTCGAACTCGGCGATCTTGCGATCGTAGGCCGCATGCGCGATCTCCTGCACGTGCTCGCGCATCTGCTCGGGCGTCATCTCCAGCAGCGTGTCTTCGCTGAGGCTCGCGGGCAGCGGCATGATCGCCGTGAGCTGCGCCAGCATGCTGGCCAGGTCCCACTCGTCCTGCGGCCGGCCCTCGACGTGGGCGCTGACCACGGCGGCAAGCTCCTCGTCCACCATTTGCCGCACGTTGGCGCGCATGTCGCCGCCTTCGAGGATCTTCTGGCGCTCCTCGTAGATCACTTTGCGGTGCATGTTCATCACGTCGTCGTACTCGACCACATGCTTGCGGATGTCGAAGTTGTAGCCCTCGACCTTCTGCTGCGCGGTGGAGATCGCCTTGGTCACCCAGGAGTGCTCGATCGGCGTCTGGTCGTCCATGCCGAGCTTGGTCATCATGCCCGGCAGCCACTCCGGCGCGAAGCGACGCATCACGTCGTCTTCGAAGGAGACATAGAAGCGCGAGCTGCCGGGGTCGCCCTGGCGACCGGCACGGCCGCGCAACTGGTTGTCGATGCGTCGCGACTCGTGGCGCTCGGTGCCGATAATGTGCAGACCGCCCAAACCCACGACCTGCTCGTGCTCGGCGGTCCACTCCTGCGGGTCGCGGTCCTCCGGCTCGCCGCCGAGGATGATGTCGGTGCCGCGGCCCGCCATGTTCGTCGCGATGGTCACCGCGCCCCGCCGGCCGGCCTGCGCCACGATCGCCGCCTCGCGCTCATGCTGCTTGGCGTTCAGCACTTCGAGCTTGACGCCGCGCCGGCTCAACAGCTCCGCCAGGTACTCGGACTTCTCGATCGAGACCGTGCCGACGAGCACCGGCTGTCCCACCGCGTGCCGCTCGATCACGTCTTCGACCACGGCGTTGAACTTGCCCTCTTCCGTGCGGTAAACGAGGTCGCCGGCGTCTTCGCGGACCATGGGCATATTCGTCGGGATCGCCACGACTTCGAGCTTGTAGATCTTGTCGAACTCTTCGGCCTCCGTCAGCGCCGTGCCGGTCATACCCGCAAGCTTCTCGTAGAGGCGGAAGTAGTTCTGCAGCGTGATCGTGGCGTAGGTCACGCTTTCGTTCTGAATCTTGACCCGTTCTTTTGCCTCGACCGCCTGATGCAGGCCGTCGGACCAGCGCCGGCCATACATCAAGCGCCCGGTGAAGTCATCAACGATGATGATCTCGCCGTCTTTAACCACGTAGTCGCGGTCGCGCTGGAAGATGATCTGCGCCTTCAGCGCCGCGTCGAGAAAGCGGGTGAGCTTGTAGTTTTCGGCGGAGTAGATATTGTCGATGCCGAGGCCGTGCTCGACCTTCTCGACGCCGGCATCGGTCAGCGTCACGACCTTCTGCTTCTCATCAACTTCATAATCTTCTTCGTGGCGCAGCGTGGGCACGATGCGGGCGAAGGCCTGGTAGATGCCGACGTTCTCTTCCGCCGGGCCGCTGATGATCAGCGGCGTGCGCGCTTCGTCGATCAGGATGCTGTCGACCTCGTCCACGATCGCGTAGTACAGCTCGCGCTGCACGCAGTCGTCGAGGCTGCGGGCCATGTTGTCACGCAGGTAGTCGAAGCCGAACTCGTGGTTGGTGCCGTAGAGCACGTCGGCCCGATACGCGTCGCGACGCTGGCAGGGCACGAGATACTCGGCGTTGGGCACGTCGGAGACCTTCTCCTGCGCCACGAGGAAGGCCGATTCGTGTTGCAGCACACCGACGCTGAGACCGAGCCGGGTGAAGATCTGGCCGGGGCCCATATACTGCGGGCCGCGCTTGGCCAGGTAGTCGTTGACGGTGACGAGGTGGGCGCCGCGGCCGGCCAGCGCGTTGAGGTAGAGCGGCAGCGAGGCGACGAGCGTCTTGCCCTCGCCCGTCTTCATCTCCGCGACCTTGCCCTGGTGCAGCACGATGCCGCCCACGAGCTGCACGTCGAAGTGACGGCGGCCGGTCCAGCGGCGTGAGGCCTCGCGCACCACGGCGAAGGCTTCAGGCAGCAGATCGTCGAGCGTTTCGCCTTCGTCGAGCCGGGCGCGGAACTCCTCGGTCTTGGCGCGCAGATCGTCGTCTGCAAGCGCCATCAGCTCCGGCTCAAGCTCGTTGATCTCGTCCACGATCGGCTGGAGCCGTTTCAGCTCCTTCTCGTTGGGATCGCCGATCAGTTTGTTCAACCACTTCATGGGGTCCATCCTGGGTGCGCGGCTGGCGACGTAGGCAGCCGGCAAGCCGCGAGAACGATACAGCGCTGCGCCGAACCGCCGGCGTGGGGCACAGCAAAGCGGGCGCCATGCCGCGCGTCACAATAAGGATACACCAGCGCCTGCGGTTACGGGCGCGGCCCCCATCCCCCGGCCCCTTCCCCCAATTCTAGGGGAAGGGGAGATCTCAGTTCGGATGATTGAGGCTGAAGGCGCGGCTGAGCAGCTCCCCTCTCCATGGCATGGAGAGGGGCCGGGGGTGAGGCCACGCGCTCAGGGCGCCAGGGGCACCGGCTTGAACAGGTCGCCGACGGACTGGCCGGTGTGGATGTTGTGGATCGCGCGGGCCAGCAGCGGCGCCAGCGACAGCACCTTGATCTTCTCGCGTTGCTTCTCCTCGGGCAGCGGCAGCGTGTCCGTGATCACCAGCTCCTGCAAGGGGCTGGCCTGAATGCGCTCCACCGCGTTGCCGGAGAGCACGCCGTGTGTGACGCCGGCGTAGATCGCGCGGGCGCCGCGCTCGTGCAGGGCGCAGACCGCCTGGAGCAGGGTGCCGCCGGTGAGCACTTCGTCGTCGATGATGATCGCGGTCCGGTCCTTGACCTCGCCGATCACGGTCATGATCTCGGCGTTCTCGTCGTTGCTCACCCGGCGCTTCTCCATCACGGCCAGCGGTGCGTCGAGCCGCGCCGCGACGTTGCGCGCCCGCTTGGAGGCGCCGAGGTCGCTGGCGACGACCACCGGATCGGGCAGGTGTAGCCGCTCGTAGTAATCCACCAGCGTGTACAAGCCGGTCAGCTCGTCCACCGGCACATTGAAGAAGCCCTGAATCTGGCCGGCGTGCAAATCGACCGTGAGCAGGCGGTCGGCGCCGGCCACTTCGAGGAAGTTGGCGATCAGCCGCGCCGTGATCGGCACGCGCGGCTGATCCTTCTTGTCGCTACGGCCGTAGGCGTAGTAGGGCATCACCACGGTAATGCGGCCGGCCGACGCCCGCTTGAAGGCGTCGATCATAATGAACAGCTCCAGCAGGTGGTCGCTGACCGGCGCGGCCGCGGGTTGGACCACGACGACGTCGCGCTCACGCACGTTCTCCTGGATCTGCACGAAGATGTTGTCGTTGCTGAACTTGTAGACGGCGACGCGGCCCAGCGGCCGGCCCAGGTGGTCGCAGATCGCTCGCGCCAGCGCCTCATGAGCGTTGCCCGAGAAGATACTGAGCTCCTGGTACACCGCGTCCCCCTTCGCGTGGCTCGCGGGCGGCGCCGGCACGCGGCCACAACCGCTCGCACTTTCCGGCGCATTTCAGTGTCACCCATGCCCCGATTAGGGGCTAGAGGTCGGCGGGTGCTTCGCCCGCGGCCGTGCCGTGCGATCGCCACCGCGCCGCCGTTCGTTGACGCATTTCAACGGCCGTCCGTACCATCGATCGCAGAGAGCGCGACGCGCCCGGCCACCGGGCCGCAGGCAGATCGTCGCGGGATTCTTCACCGGTTTTGGGCAAAGGACTCGGTCATCATGAGCAAACTTTCAGAGGCTATCAAACGCACCACGCGGGCCGAAGCGCCGCAGATCGGCTTCGCGCCCGCTCAAACCAAGCCCCGCGCCACGATGTTGCTGGCGGCGCTGATCGGCCCGAACGCGGCCGCGCCCGAAGCGGCCGATGTGCTGCTCATCCAGGGCGCGGCCAAGGCGCCCGCGGCGAACGGCGCAAAGCAGGAGCCCGTGCGCGGCGCCTGGCTGGACGGCGCCGCCGACGCCGTGCAGGCGCGTGAGGGCGGCTTTGATTTCATCGTCTTCAACGGCGACGAGGCGCCCGCCGCCGTGCTGCTTGAAGAGGACGCCGGCCTGGTGATGCAGGCGCCGGACGAGCTGCCCGACAGCCTCTTGCAGGCGTTGCAGTGGCTGCCGATCGACGCGCTGCTGGTGCGCTGGAAAGGCGCGCTCACCGTGCGCCGCCAACTCGAGCTGCAGCGCGTCTCCGGCTTCTCGCGCAAACCGCTCTTCCTCTTCCTCGCCAACGAGCCGGCCGGGCGCGAGCTGGAGGCGCTGCGCGAGGCCGGCGTGGTCGGCATCGTCGTCGACCTCGGCGAAAGCGGCGGGGAGAAGCGTCTCGCCGCCCTGCGCGCCGCGATCGACGGGCTGCGCCCGCGGCCGAAACGCTCGCGCAACGACTCCGGGCTGCTTTCCGTCAACAGTTCGATGCTGACGATGGCCGAGCCGGTACAAGAAGATGACGACGACGATGACGACGAGTGAAGGTGATCGCGCGGGACCGCTGTGCCGCGCCGCCGGTGCGGATGGCCGAGGCCCGCGCACACCTCACCCCGCCGCCCACCTTGACGTGCGCGGAAGGGCCGACTAGTCTGGCCGCACCCGACGCGGCGGCGGGGGTTTCCGCGTACACCCCCTTCGAGGACGGCGTGTGACTGCTACCCGTGAAGACGCCTACCTGCAGATCGGCGAGGTGGCCGAGCGCCTCGGCGTGACGCACCGTACGCTGCGCTTCTACGAGGAGAAGGGCCTGCTGAAGCCGCCCACGCGCATGGAGGGCGGCTTCCGGCTCTACTCCGAGGACGACGTGCGCCGCGTGGAGCGGATCAAGCAACTGCAGCGGCTGCTCAATGTCTCGCTGGCCGAGATCAAGGAGATGGTCGAGGCCGAGGAGCTGAAAAGCCAGATCCGCGCCGAATACCGTCGCGACGCGGACGTGGCCGAGCGCCGTGAGAAGCTGCGTCGCGCCCTCGCCGAGACGGAGAAGCAGTACGCGTTGATCTGCCAGAAGGTCGAGCAGCTGCGCGCGATGCAAGACGAGTACGCGCAGAAGATCGCCAAGTACCACGGCTGGCTGGCGCAGCTCGGCGAAACCGAGCCGGCGAGCAGCGATACGCAGCGGCCCTCGTAACCTGCGCAATCGCGATCCGCGACATCGCTCCCGAGGGCAGGCGTCGCAGCACAGGCTCAGGACGCCCTCCGTCTCCGGGCCGATGCTGTGTTCCCTGTTCCCTATGAAAGCGGGCAGCGGCCGCAGCCGCCCTGTGTGCACCAGTCGCGGGTGAGCGCAAGGGCGCCCTGCGTCGCCGCGGCGCCGCGAAGCAGCGATCGACCGTTCGCCGTGCGAAGCGCCGCCGTGAGCGGCCGCGTCGCGCCGTAGCTTGCCGACGCCGGCAACGCTTCATAGGCGGCGAAAACCGCGGCGGCCAGGTCGGCGTCGGCGCCGTGCGCAGCCAGCAGCCAGGGCAGCACCGCGTTCACCGCCAACTCGATGGCGCGGTCGCGGCCGATGCTGCCGCCCACCTGCAAGGCGGCGAGCAGCGCCTTCGGCCCAGCGGCGAGCAGCGCCGGCCATTCCGGCATGGTGGCGTCCAGCGGCGGACCCGATCGCAGCGACAGCGCCGCCAGGCCGAGCAGCCGCTCGCGCGGGGAGCAGCCGGGACGCTCGCCGCCGGCAAAGACCAAATCTGGGACAGCCGGCGCACCGGCCGCCTGCCAGGCTGCCCACCGGCGAGCAGCGGCGCCGTCTCCGTGATCCGGCCAGAGCGAGAGCTGCGGCTCGAGCAAGCCGGCGGTGCCGAGCAGCAGCCCTTCGACGGCGCACTGTGGATCGCCGGCGCGTGCGGCGACCGCGCGCAGCTCTGCCAGTGGCAGGGCGCGGGCGAGTTGCTCGAACGCCGCGGTGTTGCGCGTCAACCCCAGCGCCCGCGCCAGCGCCACGTAGAGCGCCTCCTCGGCGCCGAGGGCATGGATCCAGGCGCCAAGCGGGGCGGCATGCTCGCGCAGCCGCCGCCGACCGGCTTCACGCAGCACGCCACGCACATGATCGGCGCCAAGGCGCGCCTGCGCCGAATGGCAGGGCTCGCGGTACGGCTCGGGCGACGCCAGCGCCAGCCGGATCTCGCCGGCGCGGCGCTGCACCCACCGGCCGAGCGCAACCGTCGGCACCACGCGGCCGTCCAGCAGCGTTACCGGGCCGCCGTCGTCCTCGAATACCACATGCAGCGCCAGCCGCAGGTACGCCCGGTCCTCGTGATGCCCGTGCCGGCGAAAATCCGACGAGCGCACATGCAGCTCGACGTCTCCCCGGAAAGAAAGCCCGTCCGTACTCTCCCCCTCTTCATGTCCATGGAGAGGGGGCCGGGGGGTGAGGCGAATCACCGCGTCGCGGAAGTCCGGCCCTGGCCCCAGGCCGCGCCGGCCGCGGTAGATGACCTCGACCTCGGCGCCGTCGGCCGTCACCAGCGCCTCCGGCGCCAGCCGCTGCTCCTGCCACAGCCGTGACAGCTCGCGCTCGCGCAGGGCGCCGCGGCGGCGCGCAGCCGGCCTTCGCGGCTCGGCAAGCACGCTGGAGTTCGTCGGCGTCGCGGTCATCTTCCCATCCTGGCCGCGTGGCGATGCAGATGCGCGGTTCCGGGCCAGCGGGTCACGGCGGTTCCTCGCCGGGTTGTGCTCGCGCGGCGTCGGCTTCCTCCTCGCCTGCCGGCTCGCTGGCAGCGACGTAGGCGAAGCCGGCCCGCTCGGCGACAATGCCCAACAGGCGGCGCGCGGCGCCGCGCGGCCGGTACATCCCCGTCTCCCACTCGGAGACCGTCTGCTGGCGCACGCCCAGCTCGTCCGCCAGCCCGCGCTGCGTCAGGCGAAGATGGCGGCGCAAGGCGCGCAGGTCGTCCGCCGCCCAATCGTAATGGCCGCCGGCGCGGTATGGCTGCCGCCGTTCCGCCATACCGTGAACTCTACACGGAACCGTGTACCGCGTCCAGCGATACGGCCGGCCGCGGCGGGCCGCGGCGCCGTCGGCCCATCGCGCGCGGGGGCCGCGGGCATTTCTCGGCAAACGGCTCGCCGGGGCTTGCCTCTCCCGCGCGCGTTGCGTAGGATTTGCCTGTTAGCACTCTGCCAGTGCGAGTGCTAAGCTGTGCAGCGGCATCAACAGAAGCGACACACAACACATGAGGCAGGAGGGTCTCGCTCGTGGCATCCAAGATTGTTCCCCTGGCAGACCGGCTCGTCGTCAAGAACATTCAGGCCGAAGAGACGCTGGCCAGCGGCCTGGTGATCCCGGACACGGCCAAAGAGAAGCCGCAGCAGGGCGAGGTGATCGCCGTCGGTCCCGGCCGCCTGGACGACGACGGCAAGCGTGTGCCGATGGACGTGGTGGTGGGCGACCGCATTCTCTACGCCAAGTACTCCGGCAACGACATCAAGCTCGACCAGGAAGAGCTGCTCGTCCTCTCCGAGAAGGATGTCCTCGCCAAGATCGTGACTGCCTGATCCTGCCCGGCAGCACCGCCCGCGACTCGCAAAGACGCCGCTCCGCCGGCGTCTTTGTCCGCAAAGCCACCGGTGGCGGCGCCGTCGTCTTCCAACCCGCGGCCGCGCGAGCCGATCGCCGATGGCCGTCCGTTTTGAAGTGTTTTGATATGGCCGCGAACCGGCCAGCTTCGGAGAAGCAGTCATGGCCAAGCAATTACTGTTCGACGAGGACGCGCGCCGCGCCCTGAAGAACGGCGTCGACGCCCTCGCCGACGCCGTCAAGATCACGCTCGGCCCGCGCGGCCGTAACGTGGTGCTCGACAAGAAGTTCGGCGCGCCGACGATCACCAACGACGGTGTGACGATCGCCAAGGAGATCGATCTCCAGAACCCCTTCGAAAACATGGGCGCCCAGCTCGCCAAGGAAGTGGCCACCAAGACCAACGATATCGCCGGCGACGGCACCACCACGGCCACCGTGCTCGCCCAGGCGATTGTGCGCGAGGGGCTGCGCAACGTGGCGGCCGGCGCCAACCCGATGATCCTGCGCCGTGGCATCGACCAGGGCGTGCGCGCCGTGGTCGGCGCCATCCGCGACCAGGCGCGGCCCGTCACCGGCAAGGAGCAGATCGCCCAGGTCGCCGGCATCTCGGCCGCCGACCCGGAGATCGGCAATCTGATCGCCGAGGTAATGGAGAAGGTCGGCAAGGATGGCGTGATCACCGTCGAGGAGTCGCGCGGCCTCAAGTACGAGACCGAGTACGTGGAGGGCCTGCAGCTCGACCGCGGCTACGTCTCGCCCTACTTCGTCACCGACACCACGCGCATGGAAGCGGTGATCGACGATCCGTACATCCTGATCACCGACAAGAAGCTGTCGTCGGTGCAGGACGTCCTCGGGCCGCTGGAGAAGATCCTGCAGGTTTCGAAGGACATCGTGATCATCGCCGACGACTGCGACGGCGAGGCGCTGGCCACGCTGGTGGTCAACAAGCTGCGCGGCACGGTCAACATCCTGATCGCCAAGGCGCCCGGCTTCGGCGACCGGCGCAAGGCGATGCTCGAAGACATCGCCATCCTCACCGGCGGCACCTTCATCACCGAGGAGATCGGCCGCAAGCTCGACCAGGTGCAGGTCGAGGATTTCGGCCGCGCCCGCCGCGTCGTGGCGAGCAAAGACGACACGACGATCATTGAAGGCCACGGCTCCGACGAAGCGATCCAGGACCGCATCAAGCAGATCAAGGCGCAGGTGGACGACACCGCCTCCGAGTTCGACCGCGAGAAGCTGCAGGAGCGGCTGGCGAAGCTGGCCGGCGGCGTGGCGGTGATCAAGGTCGGCGCCGCGACCGAGGTCGAGCTGAAGGAGAAGAAGGCGCGCGTCGAGGACGCGCTCTCGGCCACGCGGGCGGCCGTCGAAGAGGGAACCGTGCCCGGCGGCGGCGTGGCCTACATCCGCGCCGAGTCCGCGCTGGACAAGGTCGAGAGCGAGCTGAAGGGCGATGAGAAGATCGGCGCGGCGCTGCTGCGCAAGGCGCTCGACGAGCCGCTGCGGCTGATCGCGAACAACAGCGGCAAAGAGGGCAACGTCGTCGTCAGCAACGTGCGCAAGAACGGCAGCGGCGCCTACGGCTACGACGCGCTGGCCGACACCTACGGCGACCTGTACGAGCGAGGGATCATCGACCCGGCCAAGGTCACGCGCTCGGCGCTGGAGAACGCGGCCTCGATCGCCAGCCTCGTGCTGACGACCGAGTCGCTGGTGACGGACATCCCCGAGCCGCCGGCGCCGGCCGCGCCCCCGCCGCCGGACTACTAAGCCCGGCTGGCCTCACCTCCTGCCCCCTCTCCAGTCTCTGGAGAGGGGGTTTTCCTCGGCAGAAGTTGAGATCAGCGGGACGAAGGTGGGATGGCAGAGCGCGCCTCGCGTCACTCGATTCGCCTCGTGGGCTACGACTATGCACGCGCTGGTGCGTACTTCGTTACGCTCTGCACACAGGGCCGTCTGCCGCTGTTCGGTGATGTATTCGATGGCACGATGCATTCGAGTTCGGCCGGCGAGGCCGTCGTTGGGTGCTGGCAGTGGTTGGGTGAGCAGTATCCGTACGTGTCGCCGGATGCGTTCGTGGTGATGCCGGACCATCGGCACGGCATCCTCGTGATTGCCAACCGCACTGCGATGTACGAGCCTTGCGCAGTTGGTCGCGGCGGTGCCGCGCTGGGCGGTTCACAAACCGCCCCTACCGAACGATTGGTGAATAACCAGGAACGGAAGCCGCTCGGACGATTGATTGGATCGTTCAAGACAGTTTCGACGAAGCGGGTGAACGACCTGCGTGGCGAGCCAGGCGCACAGCTCTGGCAGCGCAACTACTACGGGCACATCATTCGATCCGAACGGACGCTGAACCGTATCCGCCAGCACATCATCGAAAATCCTGCACGCTGGCACGGCGATCCCGACGGCCGCGAGGCGTTCCGCGAGGTCGGTATCAAGCCAACACTGCGGTAGGGGTCGTTCGTGAACGACCCGTTGCGGCGCAGCCGCAAGTACCAATGCGCCGGGAACGGTGACACATCAGCGGATTCAGGGTCCCACAGTGGCTGTCGTACTGGGTGAGGAAGTCGAGATCCTCGCGCCCGCGAGCGCGGAGGGCGGTTCACGAAGCGCCCCTACCGGGTGGTGGTGATCGTTGCAGGGCTAGCGCCTAAGCGGCCGCCCGTTGTAGCATCCGCTTCGGCCAGGACTGAGCCCCGTCGCGGGCGGCCTGGACCGGCGTTTGCTTGACGAAAGGACGATGCGCCGTGGACCTCGGTCTCTCCGAAGAACAGGAAATGCTTAAGAACTTCGCCCGCGACTTCCTGGAGAAGGAAGTGCCGGAGAAGTATGTGCGCGACATGGAGGAGGACGAGAAGGGCTATGGTCCCGAAGTCTGGTCCAAGATGGCCGAGCAGGGCTGGCAGGGCCTGATCATCCCCGAGGAGAACGGCGGCACCGGCCTCGGCTTCCTCGACCTGATCGTGCTGCTCGAAGAGTTCGGCCGCGCGCTGGTGCCCGGGCCGTTCATCCCCACCACGCTGGCCGCCATCGCTTTGCTTGAGGGTGGCAGCGCCGAGCAGAAGAAGCAGTACCTGCCGCGCATCGCCTCCGGTGAGGCGATCGGCACGCTCGCCATCACCGAGCCGTCGGCCCGCTGGGACGCCGAGGGCATCCAGCTCAAGGCCGAAAAAGGCGCCGGCGGCTACACGCTGAACGGCACCAAGCTCTTCATCCCCGATGCGCACGTGGCCGACCTGCTGGTGGTGGCCGCCCGCACCGGCGGCAAGGGCGAGGACGGCGTCTCGCTGTTCGTCGTCGACGCCAAGAGTCCCGGCATCTCCACCGAGGTGCTGAAGACGATCGCCAGCGACAAGCAGTGCGAGGTCAAGTTCGAGAACGTGCAGGTGCCCGCCGCCAACCTGCTCGGCGCCGAGGGCAAGGGCTGGGAGACGCTGCAGAAGATCGTGCTCAAGGCGACGGTGATGGAGTGCGCCTACCTCGTCGGCCTGGCGCAGATGGATTTCGAGATCAGCGTCAACTACGCCAAGGAGCGCGTGCAGTTCGGCCGGCCGATCGGCTCCTTCCAGGCGATCCAGCACAAGTGCGCCGACATGGTGACCGATGTGGACGGCGCCCGCTTCATCATGTACCGCGCCGCCTGGAGCGTGGCCGAGGGCGAGCCCGACGCGGCGCTCAACGTACACATGGCGAAGGCGTGGTGCAGCGAGGCGACGCGGCGTGTCGTCGCCCACGGCCAGCAGATCCACGGCGGCATCGGCTTCACCAAGGACTACAAGATCCAGCTCTTCTTCCGCCGCCAGAAGCGCAGCGAGCTGATGTGGGGCGACGCCGACTTCCACCGCGAGAAGGTCGCCGACGCGCTGGCCCTGTAGGTTACAGGTGACTGGTTACCGGTGACAGTGGGAGGGGCCGCTCGCACGGATGCGAGCGGCCCGCCGTTTGTCCCCGCTGCGGGCAGCGGCAATGCGCGCCCGCACTCGCTTCCTGTACCCTGTCACCGGTAACCTGTAATCTCAAGCGGAGCGGCCATGCCCGACGACTGCCTCTTCTGCCGCATGGCCAGCGGCGCGCTGGACGTGCCGAAGGTCTACGAGGACGAGCGGCTCTTTGTGATCCGCGACATCAACCCGCGGGCGCCGATCCACGACCTGGTCATTCCGCGGAAGCACATCCCCACCGCCGAGGACGTGAGCGCTGAGGACGGCCCGCTGCTTGCATACATGCTGCAAACGGCGACACGCGTGGCCGAGATCGAGCACGTCGCCGAGCGCGGCTACCGGCTCGCCTTCAACGTGCGCGGCGATTCGGGCATGACGATCTGGCATCTGCACCTGCACCTCGTCGGCGGCCGCAAACTCGGCCCGGAGGGCTGATCGCGCGCCTGGCAAGCTCAGCCGTGCGGGTTTTCACCGAATTTTCCCGGCATTACGTCGCGCAGCCGTTGACCGCGTACCAGCGACGGCGGGTACGCTGATACAACATGTCCCGCGACATACCAGCACTGCACGAAGGGAGAGCCGATGCTCCGCTCGAAGCCCCTGGTCTTTGCCGCGCTGGCGATGACGCTGGCGCTCGCCGGCTGCGGCAGCAGCAGTAAAAACAACAACAGCAAGAACGAGAAGGGCCTGTTCACCCAGACCGCGGCCACGCAGGCCGCGCCCGTCGCCGCGACGACGGTGGCCGCGCCGAGCGCCGCCAGCGCCACGAGGGCCCCGGCCGCGGCGACCGCGGCCGGCGGCGCAACCTCGCCCACCAAAGCGGCAACGGTCGCCGGCGTCGTGACACCACCGTCGGCAGCCGCGGGCAGCGACGTCTGCGGCACCAGCGTTTCCGGCTCCCCCGGCCAGACGGACGCGAACCTGCAGTCGCAGCTCGCCAAGGTCGCGCTCACCGACAAGGATCTGCCGTCGGGGTACACGAGCCTCTCGGGACTGGTGGGAAACACTGCGAACGACCTGAGCTTCGGCAATCAGACCGCCTCGTATTCTGACCTTTTCGTCAAGGGGAATCTCACGAGCCTGGGCTCCGCGAATCCGTTCGCGGGCGGCGTCGTGATCGAATCGCTCAACGGCTTTAAGGACAGCGCCGCGGCCGGCGCAACGCTGAAGGACCTGCGCTTGCAGGCGCTGAGACAAGACTGCTCGCCCGATACCAAAGTCGAGCAGGTTTCGGGCGCGCCGAAGCTCGGCGACGAGACGCTGGCCTACAAGATCAGCAGCACCGACAGCCAGCAGCCGTATTCCGGCTACCTGATCGTCTGGCGTCGCGGCAAGGTCGATGCCGTCGTCGGGCAGATCAGCAACCCCGGCCCCAAGAACATAGACGAGACCGCGGCGCTGGCGCAGAAGCTCGACGCGAAGATGAAGGCCGCGGGCCTGTAGGCCGGAGCCGGGCGGGATCGCGCTCATCGCCGGCGCCGGCTGCAGGCAACGGCGCGAACCGAGGCTGCCCCGGCGTGCGCCGCGCGACATGCGCGGCTGGATGGAAATATCTCGCAGTCGATCCGTATCCTGTGTGCGCACGAGCCGTGCCGGGCGTTGGGCCGGCGTGAACGGTTCGCCCGAAAGGACAGATAATGCTCGACCTTTCCCGGACGCAGAAGCTGGCCGTGCCGCTGGCCGCGCTGGCGCTGCTGGCGGCCTGCTCCAGCAGCAACAACAAGAACAAGGCGAACAACGCCGCCGCCAACGCGCCCGTGGCCACGACCGTCGCTGCCGCGGCCAGCGCCACCACCGCGGCAACGACCGCCGCGGCGAGTGCTACCGCGGCGCGCACGGCTACGGCCGCGCCGACGGTTGCCGCTGCCGGCAGCAGCACGCCGGCCGGCAGCTCGGTGACCAACGGCCGCAGCCCCACGCCGGCCGCCGAAGCACTGGCCGGCAGTTGCAGCGGACCCGCCGCCGGGGGCGCCGCGGCCGCGGCCGGCACGCCGGCAGCCGGAGCCTCCGCCGACGAGAAGCTGCTGCGCGACGCCGCGCTCACGCTGGCCGAGCTGCCGAAGGGATATGCGGTCGACACCGCGGAGTCTTCTCCGCCCTCTGACCCCGACATGACGGCCAACTTTGAAACGACCTTCACCTGCATCGGCCAGGGCGGCACGGGCCTCAACATTCAGGCCGTTGTCGATGGCCTCTTCGCCTTCAAGGACGCCGCAACCACCGCGGCCGGCTTCAAAGAGCTGCCCGCGCAGATCACGCAGTCGGCGGGGGAGGATTTCCAACTGAAGCCGGTGCCCAACGCCCCGAAGATCGGCGATGAGGCGATCGCCTACCAGGTCAGCGGCTCGACCCAGGGCATCACCCTGGGCGGCTATGCGGTGATCTGGCGGCACGGCCGGTTCGGCGCCTCCGTCATCCAGGTCGGGGCGCCCGCAAGCGGCACGATCGACGACGTGGCCGCGCTGGCGCAGAAGCAGGACGCCAAGCTGCAGAGTAACGCCCGCTGAGCGCGGTACCTGCCAATGACAAACGAGCGCGGCCGCCCGCAAGCGGCCGCGCTCGACGTTTCTGATGTTCACGCCGGACCGGCGTGTCCGCTCAGAACGGAATGCCCCAGATCGCGTACCAGTGGTCCGTCGCCTTCTCGATCGGCAGCTCCTTCGCCATCACGGCGGACAGGCGCAGCTCTTCGCCGTTGTCGCGCTCGTGGTTGCCCTGCGGCACCATCGGGTAGAAGGCGCCGCGCTTGTAGTTGTAGATCCAGTACACCGGGTGCGAGGCCGTGTCGAAGCGGAAGACGGCGGCGAGCAACTGGTCGCCGAAGCCGTTGTCGGTCAGCGTGATACTGACCATGTGCTGGGCGGCGACGAGCTGCTCAAAGCTGTCGTGCTGGAGGATGATCCAGCGGAAGCCGTAGCTGTCGGTCTCCGTGCTGAAGCGCAGGTTGTCGTCCTTGCCGCTCTGGTCGAGGATGCCCTGCACTTCCTGCTCGGCCTGCTCGAAATAGGACGACTCCACCGGCTTGAAGACGATGCCCGCCCGTTTCGCCGGCGTTTGCTGCAGGCTGGTGCTGAGCGTCACCTCCGCCGTGGTCATGGCGAACAGCGCCTCGCTCTTCGACTTCACGGGCTTTGTGCGCCCGAACAGCACTTCCAGCAGTCCCACCGCGTGCCCGCCTTCAAGCGAAAAACCGCCGGCCCCTCCCCGCCGCGCAAGCCTGGCGGGAAGGGGCCGTCTGGTCAAACCCGATACCCTGCGCTCGATCGCTCATACGCTACCGCGCCCCGTACAGCTCGCGCTGGATCTTCTGCAACTGCGCGATGCGCCGCTCCAGCGACGGGTGCGTGGAGAACAGCTCGCCGAACGAAGCGCCGCCCGTCAGCGCCGGCACGATGAAGAAGGCGTTCAGCGTCTGCTTCGAGCGCAGGTCGTCGTTGGGGATGCGCGCCATGCCGGTGCTGATCTTCATCAGCGCCGACTCAAGGTGCGCCGGGGCGCCGGTGATGATCGCCGAGCCGCGGTCCGCCGCCAGCTCGCGGTAGCGCGAGAGGGCGCGGATCAGGAAGAAGCTGATCACCCAGACGAGGATCGACGCGAAGTAGACGAGCATGAAGGCGCTGGCGCCGTTGTCGCGGTCGCGCCCGCGCCGGCCGCCGCCCGCCAGCCCCAGCCAGAAGCCCCACTGCATGATGAACGAGGCCACGGTGGCGAAGAAGCTGGCAAAGGTGATCACGGCCACGTCACGGTTCTTGACGTGCGTCAGCTCGTGACCGAGCACGGCCTCCATCTCTTCGGTGTTGAGCCGGCGCAGAATGCCCGTAGTGCAGCAGACGACCGCGTGCTTCGGGTTGCGGCCGGTGGCGAAGGCGTTGGGCATATCCGTGTCGGCGATCGCCACGCGCGGCTTGGGCAGGTCCATCTGCTGCGCCAGCCGCTCGACCATGCCGTGCAGCTCCGGCGCCTGCGCGGGCGTGACCTCATGCCCGCCCATCGAGAGCAACGCCAGCTTATCTGAAAGAAAATACTGAACCAGCAGGCCGCCGCCGGCCAGGACCAGGATCAGCACCCAGGGCACGTGCGCCGCGAAGAGCACGCCCATGAAGAACAAATAGACCGCGGCCAGAAGAAAGCCCACGATCACCATGCGGGTGATCAAGCCCCCGTCGGGACCGGGCATCCGACGTCGCATGACGCCACCTCACTCTTGCGGGCGCCGGGGGCGCCCGCGACACGCGCAGGCGTGTCCCTCGACATGTCACACTCCCCGCTCGACGCATCCCAAACGCCGCCGCGCACCGGCGCGACGGCGACCGCGAATGCGGCGGGGCCACCTCTATTGTACCCCCGCGCGGCCGTTTCCGCGCAGCGCGCCTGCCGCCTGCGAGCGCTGCATGCGCCTCGCGTTGACTCATTTCCTTCGCACGCGCTAGACTCTGGCCGGGCAGGTTAGCCGCCCGTTAACGGGTGCAACACCGCCTGCAGGCAAGCAGGAAGACAGAGGCGGAGCGAGCGCGTGGCGAATCAGGTGGGCAAACGGTATCAGTGCACGAAGTGTAACACGGAGATGATTGTGACCAAGGCCGGCGCCGGCGCGCTCGGATGCTGCGGTCAGCCGATGCAGCTCAAGCAGTAGGTTCGTGGCTGCTGGTACAGACGGGTACGAACGATCACAGCGCGGGGGCGAGAGCGATGGCGAACCAGCTTGGCAAGCGGTTCCAGTGTGAGAACTGCGGCACGGAAGTGCTCTGCATCAAGCCCGGCGACGGCGAGGTGCAGTGCTGCGACAAGGCGATGACCCTGCTGCAACCGAAGGTGCTCCCTTCGGCCGACTGAGCAGGCGCAGCGGACAGGCGCAGCAGGCCGCGGGACGAAGTCGCCCGCGGCCTTCGCGTTGCCGCCGCGCGCGCACAAGAAGCGATGACGAACGATATCGACGGAGCCATCTACGACGTCGCCGTGGTCGGCGCCGGCCACGCCGGCTGCGAGGCGGCACTGGCCGCCGCGCGGCTGGGCGCACGGACGCTGCTGCTGACGATGAACCTGGAGACGGTGGCGCTGATGCCCTGCAACCCCTCGATCGGCGGGCCGGCGAAGGGGCACCTGGTGCGCGAGATCGATGCCCTCGGCGGCGAGATGGCGCGGGCGATCGACCGAACCTTCATCCAGATTCGCATGCTCAACACGGGCAAAGGCCCCGCCGTCCAGGCGCTGCGCGCCCAGGCAGACAAGCGTCTCTACATGCGCGAGATGCGCCGCACCATCGAAGACGAGCCGGGACTCTGCATCGAGCAATGCCTTATCGAAGCGGTGACGCCGCGGCCGGCAGAGGATGGCCTGCCCGAACACTTCCTGCTCCGCGGCGGCGCCGGCGAGCGCTTCCGCTCGCGCACGGTCGTGCTCACCACCGGCACCTCGCTTGCGGGGCGCATGCTCACCGGCGAACGGTCAGAGGTCGGCGGCAGGCGTGGTGAGGGCGCGGCGACGGCGCTCTCCGCCAGCCTGCGCGCCCTCGGTTTCCGCCTGGGGCGGCTGAAGACGGGCACGCCGCCGCGCGTGCACGCCGCCAGCATCGACTACACGCAAACCGAGCTGCAGCCCGGCAGCAGCACGCCGCTGCACTTCCGCTTCCAGCCGGAGAGCGATCCCGAAGCGTTCCCCGAGCCGAACCCGGCCTATCCGTACGTCGAGCGCGGCGGCTGGCGGCCGCAGATGCCCTGTTACCTTGTGCACACCACCCCGGAAACGCACGCCGTGATCCGCGCCAACCTCGACCGCGCGCCGATGTTCAACGGCGCGATCAGCGGCGTCGGCCCGCGCTACTGCCCCTCGATCGAGGACAAGATCGTGCGCTTCGCCGACAAGCCTTCGCACGGGCTCTTCCTCGAACCCGAGGGCTGGCAGACCGACGAGGTCTACGTGCAGGGCGCCAACACCAGCCTGCCCGAAGACGTGCAGGAGGCGATGCTGCGCAGCATCCCCGCGCTGGCCCGCTGCGAGATGCTGCGGCCCGGCTACGCCGTCGAGTACGACTACGTGGTCACCGATCAGACGCGCGTCACGCTGGAGGCGAAGGCGCTGCCCGGCCTCTACTTCGCCGGCCAGATCAACGGCACCTCCGGCTACGAGGAGGCCGCGGCCCAGGGCCTGATCGCCGGCACCAACGCCGCCCGCGCCGCGCAGGGCAAGCCGCCGCTGATTCTGGGCCGCGACCAGGCGTACATCGGCGTGATGCTCGACGACCTGGTCTCGCAGGAGCTGCGCGAGCCGTACCGCCTCTTCACCTCCCGCGCCGAGTACCGGCTGCTGCTGCGCCAGGACAACGCCGACCTGCGTCTTGCGCCGATCGGCCACGCGATCGGCCTGCTCGACGCCCGCCGCGCCGCCGCCGTCGAAGCGAAGCGCGAACGGATCGCCGCCGAGATCGCCCGGCTGGAGCGCACGCATCTGAGCGAGGCGATGCGCCGGGCCGGCGAGACATTGAGCGGTTCCCTGGGTGCACTGCGGCCGGGGCTGGCGGCCGCCGATCTGCTGCGCCGGCCCGAATGCGGCTATCGCGAGCTGCTGAGGCTGGGGCTGGGCGATCCAGCATTGGCGCCCGACGCCGCCGAGCAGGTCGAGTGCGAGGTCAAGTACCGCGGCTATCTGGAGCGGCAGCAGCACGAGGTCGAGCGCGTGCGCCGCTTCGACGGCCGACCGCTGCCCGCCGGGCTCGACTACGCCGCGTTGCACGGCCTGCGCACCGAGGCGAAGGAGAAGCTGGCCCGCTTCCAGCCGGCCACGCTCGGCCAGGCCGGCCGCATCGCCGGCGTCACGCCCGCCGACGTGGCCGTGCTGCTCGTGCATCTCGAGCGGCTGCCCGCGGCCGTCTGAGCCGCGCCGTGCTGCCGCTGGTGCTGCACCACGCCGACCTGCACACGATGAATCGCGCGCGTCCGCGTGCCGGGGCGCTGTTGATTCGCGACGGCCGCATCGCCGCCGTGGGCACCGACGCCGACGTGCGCGCGGCCGCGGGCACGAGGTACGACGCCATCGACTGCGGCGGCGACCTGCTGCTGCCCGCCTTCGTCGACGCGCACATCCACCTGCTGGCTTACGCCGCCGGCCTGGCCTCGGTCGATTGCTCGCCGGCCGCCGCCCCCGATATCCCGGCGCTGCTGGCGGCGATCGCCGCGCGGGCGGTGATCAGCGAACCGGGGCGTTGGATCCGCGCCGTTGGCTATCGCGAGACAGAGCTGCGCGAGCGCCGCCATCCTACGCGCTGGGAGCTGGACGCCGCCGCGCCGGCCAATCCCGTGCGCCTCATCCATGCAAGCGGCCACGGCTGCGTGCTCAACTCGCGGGCGCTGTGGCTGTCAGGCATCGGCCTGGAGAGCGAGGAGCCGGCCGGCGGCCACATCGGCCGGCGGCTGAAAGACGGCGAGCCGGATGGTCTGCTCCTCGGCATGAACGCGGCGGTCGAGCGCGCCGTGCCGCCGGCGGAGTACGCCGATTTGCGTACACAGGTCGCCGAGGCGGACCGCCGGCTGCTGGCCCAGGGCATCACGGCCGTCCAGGACATGGGCGTGCAAAACGACGCGGCCACACTGGCGATGTTCGAGCGGCTGCGGCAGGACGGCGCCCTGAGCGTGGCGCTGACGCCCGCGATCGGCATCGAGCCGTTCCTCGCCGGCAATCTCCCGCCCGGCTGGACGGGGATGGTGAAGATCGTGATTGAAGAGCTGGGCGACGAGCTGCACCCCGATGCAGTGACCCTCGGCGCACAGATCGGCGCGATTCACGCCCGCGGCGCCCGCGCGGCGGTGCACTGCATCGGCCGCCAGGCCGTGCAGCAGGCGATCGCCGCCTTCGAGACGCTCGCGCAACGGGAGCCCATCCGCGCGCGGCGGCACCGGCTGGAGCACGCGGCGCTCTGCCGGCCGCAAGAGGCGGGGCGCGCGGCGGCGCTCGGCCTGCTCGTCGTCTGCAACCCCGGCCTGCTCCGCCCGAACGGCGACCGCTATCTGCGTGATCTGCCCGCCGGCGATCTCCCCTGGCTGCACAACCCCGCCACGTTCGCCGCCGCGGGCATTCCTGTTGCAATCGGCAGCGACGCGCCGGTAGGCCCGCCCGATGCGCTAGGATCGATCGCGGCCGCTGCCTCGCGGCTGAGCGCCTCTGGGCAGCGGCTCCCAGGCAAGGTTGCGCCGCTCGCCGACGCGCTGCGGGCACATACGCTGCACGCCGCCAACGCCGGCGGCAGCGAACGCGAACGCGGCGCCCTGCGGCCGGGAGCGGCGGCGGACCTGGTCCGCCTGCCGGCCGCGGCCTTCGCTGACCCGGCCGTGCTGGGCGGAAGCCGGCCGCGCGTCATGCAAGCGGGAATCTGGAGAGACGGGGGACGCGAATGAAGCGAAGCGTTGCGATCAGCGGCGCCCTCGGCGGCCTCGTGTTGTGGTCCGCGCCAATCCTCTGGTCCGCTCCGGCCCAGCAAGGCCCTACGGCGATCACGATCGAGCCGCAGCCCGTGTACCGCGGCTGCAACTCGATCGTCGTGACCGCGCCGCTGGGCACGAGCTGGAAGGAGATCGTCGAACGCTTCGCCGATCCCTCGACGGTGCGCGGCGTCTGGCAGTTCGACAACGTGGCGCAGCGGTATCACGGCGTCTATTTCCCCAGCTCCACCGCGCCCACGGATGGCCCCGCGAGCAGCGCCGCCTCCGTGATGGGGCTGTTCTTCTGCGTCTCGGCCGACGGCAGTATCTCGTAAGGCCGGTTCAATCGCGGCTCGCATCGCCGCGAGACAGAACAAACGCCCGCACCCCGGGCAACCGTTGCTACGATCGCCGCACGGCCTGCTCGAGCGGGTCCGGCGGAGCGTGCCGTGCGAGCCACGCGTCTGGTGCATGGCGGAGCGCTGGCGAGCGTGGCGATCGCCGCCGTGCTGGTCCTCGGCTCGCAGGGTCGCGCGGCGCGGGCGCAGCTTGCGCCGGTGGTGCTCTACCCTCCGCAGATCGGCGCCGACGGCATCACCCTGACCTGGTCAGCGTCGCAGGCAGAAGCCTACTACGTGATCTACCGCTCAGACCCCGAGCACGCGGGCACAATCGCGATCACAACGGTCAGCGCGACGACCTGGTTGGACGAAGACGTCTACGCGCCGGGTCAGTACTGTTACTCCGTCTCCGTCAGTGTCGGAGACACGCACGCCGCAGGCTCGAACACCTGGTGTGTGCAGATCCTGACGGCGAAGCCGGGCGGCGTGGTGGGCAGCGTGGTCGGGCTCTTCCTGCCGCCCACGCCGAGTCCGACGCCGCAACCCGCCCCAACGCAGGCCACACCTGCACCGACGCCCACGGCGTCCCCGACGCCATCGGCCACGCCCGCGCCGGCGTTGCCCCCGGCGATCGCGGTCGACCCCGCCAGCCTGCCGGCCGGCTGCTCGGTTGCGCGGGTGCAGGCGCCGGCGGGGACGGCGATCAGCGACGTGCTCGCGCACGGCAGCGCGCCCACCGCCGTGCTGGCGGTCTGGGCGGTCGATCCGGCGGGCGGCCGGCTGCAATCGCTCTATTTCGAGGAGCCGAGCGCCCCTGCCGACCTGCCGCCACGCACCCTCTCCGACCAGCAACTGGTCTGGATCTGCGCGCTGGTGCCGGTGAGCTTCCACTGAGCCACCGAGGCGCCTATCCCTGGTTTCGCGGGCGAAACCTGTCCCTTCCCCTCATGTGCCATCATGTGCCGTCATAAGCCATCGTATGCCGTCATGTGCCTTGAGGAAGGGTAGATTCGAGAACTGCCGTTAGCTCGCGGACAACCCTTCCCGCATCGGGCCAGAGCGCAGCGCAACGGTGCTCGATGGGCGCTGGGCGCCCACGTCAGACCGAGACTTCCCATGCGGACGCGGCGTTCTTCGGATCGCCGCGAAACGGCGCTGTTGAAGCAAAGCGGGGTTAGGCCGCAGGAGCCTGAGCCGGCCAGTCTGCTATCATGGCCACGATCCGGGGCGGTTGCGCCCCGTGGGAACGTGGTGCTGGCCTTGTGACGCTGATCTCCACGCAGCAAGGCGCGCGGCCGCGGGGACGCACGGCCGTTTTCGTCGCGCTGCTGACGCTGCTGCTCGTCGCGATTCTCTTCCCCATTCTGCCCAGCCGCCTGCACGCGCACGAGGGCGACATCGCCTCCCAGACCGTGCGCGCCCCACGCGACTTCAGCTACAACAGCGATGTGCTGCGTCGCCAGCAGCAGGATCGCGCCCGCGCTGCCGTGCCGGACGCCTTCTCCTACAACGTCAACGTCAAGAACGATCAACTGGCGCGCCTGAGCGACATGCTCGCGCGGATCAACACGACGCTGGCGAATACCTCGCTCAGCCGCCCGCAGATGGCCGACGCGATCGGCGCGCAGGTCACATCGCTGAGCGCCGATCAACGCACAGCCGTGGTGCAGTTCAGCCCCCAGGAATGGAAGCAGGTCGAGGACGAGGCGACGCGGCTGCTCGGCACGGTGTTGGAAGACGCCTTCGCGCAGGCCGACGTGCCCAGCCGTAGCGCCAGCCTCACCAACCGCGTCAGCGTCGGCCTCACCGCCGTGCAGGGCGACGTAGCCGTGGCGCTGGTGCGCGGCCTCGTCGTACCGACCGAGCGCATCGACGATGCGGCGACCAAGCAGGCGCGCGACCAGGCGGCCGCCACCGTGCCGCCGCAGCCACAGCATTTCGCCGCGAACCAGGTGCTGGTGCGCGAAGGCGATGTGATCGACGCGCAGAAGCTGGAGTCGCTGCAAAATGCCGGCCTGTTGACCGTGCGCCTGCGCTATTCGGACCTTGGCGCGGTGGCGCTGCTGGCTCTGATCAGCAGTGCGGCGCTGGCGGCGTTCCTGCTGGCCTTCCATCCTGCGGTGCTCGAGGCGACCCGGCGACTGCTGTTGCTGGCCGTCATCGTCGCGGGTGCGGTGTTGCTGGCGAAAATCTACATGCCACTGGTGCTGCCGGACGGCAAGCGCCACTTCCTCGCCTTCGCCTTCCCGGCGGCAGCGGTGCCGATGCTCGTCGCCTCGCTCTTCGATACGGGGCTGGCGGTGGCGATCGCCGGCGTGGGCGCCCTGCTCGTCGCCTTCACCGCGCTCTACCTGCCCGATCTCTCCGGCATCGTCGGCCTCACCGCCCTGCAGCCGCTGGAGATGACGGCCGCCTTCTTCTTCTCCGGCCTGGCCGGCGTGCTGGTCGTCAACCGCGCCGAGCGCTTCAACCGCTTCCTGCTTGCCGGCGTCGCCGTGGCCGCGGCCGTGTCCGCGGTGCTGTTCGGCTTCTGGCTGCTGGACACGACGCATCGCCCGGCGGATGTGGGCTGGCTGCTGCTGGCGGGTGGGATCAGCGGCGTGAGCAGCTCGTTGCTCACGGTCGGCACCTTCGTCCTGCTGGGCACCGTGTTCAACGTCACCACACGCCTGCAGTTGATGGAGCTGGGGCAGCTCAACCAGCCCTTGCTGCGCCGCCTGCAGGACGAGGCGCCGGGCACCTTTCATCACAGCATCCTCGTCGGCAACCTGGGCGAGCGCGCCGCCGACCTGATCGGCGCCGACGCGCTGCTGGTGCGCGTGGGCTGCTACTACCACGACATCGGCAAGCTCTCGCGTCCCGGCTTCTTCATCGAAAACCAGCTCGGCGGCAAGAACCCGCACGAACAGCTCGACCCGCTCACCTCGAACCAGATCATCCAGGAGCACGTGCGCTACGGCGCCGAGCTGGCTCGGCGCCACCATCTGCCCGAGCGCGTGCGCGACTTCACCCAGGAGCACCACGGCTCGCGCGTCGTCGCCTACTTCTACCGCAAGGCCGCGGAGCGCGACCCGGAGATCGACCCGGCGATCTTCAGTTATCCCGGCCCGCGGCCGCGCAGCCGCGAGACGGCGATCGCCATGCTGGCCGACTCGACGGAAGCCGTGGTGCGCTCCTCGCGGGACCACAGCTTCGAGACGATCGACCGCCTGGTCGAAGGTGTCGTGGCGGAACGGCTGGCGGAGGGCCAGTTCGACGACTGCGCCCTGACGCTGCGCGACCTGCGCACGATCGCCAACTCGTTCAAAGCCACGCTGCGCGCCATCTACCACCCGCGCATCGAGTATCCGCAGCCGACCGAAGCGGAGAAGCGCCGCCTGTCGCGGCGCGCCGGCGCCGCCGCGGACGCCCTCGCCGCCGAGGAGCCCATCGTGCCGTCGCTGGCCACGGGCACGACGGCGCCGCGGGGCGAGCCGCTGCTGGGCGACGAGGCCGCGCCCTGGCCGGTGCCGGTGCGCGAGGATCCGCCGGCCGCGGCAGCGGCCCATGAAACAGCTCCGGCGCCCCCGTCTCCGCAGCCGGCCGCACAGCCGGTGGAAGGCGAGCGTGACGGCGCCGCCGAGCCGGCCGGCGACGACAGCGCGCTCACCGCCGACGCAACGCCCGCCGTCGAGCACGCCGAGGCAGCGCCGGCAGCCGGCGACGATCTTCCGGGCGCGCAGCGCCAGCGTTGGGAGGCGGCGGACGAGGAGCAGGAACGGCCCGCGCCAGCCGGCCGCCGCGCCGGTTGAGCCTCCGCCGGTCGCTCCGCAGCGGCAGACCGCGCCGCGCAACGCACGGGTGCGATCGCCGGAGTGTGGGCTTAGAGCGCCGGTGCAGCGACCCGATCGGGCAGCCCCGCCTCAAACACCTGCGCGAGTTGGGCGACCGGCAGATCGATGGCGCCCGCCAGGCGCAGGCGGTCGCCGTCGACGCGGCCCAGCGCCGTGCAGGGCACGTCTTCCTCGGCGGCGATGGCGCGCAGCGCCGCGGCGTGTTCGGGCCGCAGCGCGACGACGATACGCGACTGCTCCTCGCCGAAGAGCGCCGCGTCCGCGCGGCCCGCGATGCGGAGATCGGCTGCGTCGAGACCGTTGCCGCCGGCGATGCAGCACTCGGCCAGCGCCTGAGCCAGCCCGCCGTCGGCGCAGTCATGCGCGGCGCTGAGCAGGCCGCCGCGCGCCGCGCGCAGGCAGACCCGCTGCACCCGCCTGTCGAGCTCGAGGTCGATGCGTGGCCGCCCGGCCACACGGCCATGGATCGACGCCAGGTACTCGCTGGCGCCGAGCGCCGTCACGTTGCCGGGCAGGGCGCGGCCTGCTGACCCGGCGCCGAGCAGATAGACCTCGTCGCCGGCAGCGCGGAAGGCCAGTTCCAGGCGGTAGCGCACGTCCTCCAGCACGCCGAGCATGCCGGCCACGGGCGTCGGGTAGATCGCCTCGCCGTTGGTCTCGTTGTAGAGGCTGACGTTGCCCGAGATCACCGGCGTATCGAGCACGCGGCAGGCCGCGGCCATGCCGCTGATGCAGCGCTCGAGCTGGTAGTAGACATCGGGCTTCTCCGGGTTGCCGAAGTTGAGGCAGTCGGTCACGGCCACGGGCTCCGCGCCGGTGCAGACGACGTTGCGCGCCGCCTCCGCCACCGCGATCGCGCCGCCGGCGTACGGATCGAGGTAGCAATAGCGGCCGTTGCCGTCGGTGCTGAGGGCGATGCCCCGTTGCGTACCGCGGATCCGCAGCACCGCCGCGTCGGCCTCGCCGGGCGAGATCACGGTGTTGGTCATCACCTGGTGGTCGTACTGGCGATAGATCCAGCGCTTGGAGGCGCCGTTGCCGCCGGCGAGCAGCCGCATCAGCGCCCGCTCGGCCGCGTTCTCTCCGGCCGCGCCGCGGGCGAGATCGAGATCGGGGAGCGCGGCCAGATCCGCGTCTTGCAGGCTCGCCAGCCAGGCCGGTTCGACCACGGCGCGACGGTACTGCGGCGGGCTGGTCAGCTCGCGCACAGGCAGGCAGGCCAGCTCGCGCTCGCCCTCCATGATCCGCGCCGTGCCGTCGGCGGTGACTTCGCCGATCACGTCGGAGCGCAGCTCCCAGCGGGCGAACAGCTCGCGTACGCGCTCCGCGCAGCCCCGCTTCGCGATCACCAGCATGCGCTCCTGCGACTCGGAGAGCATGACCTCGTAGGCGCTCATGCCCGCCTCGCGCCGTGGGACTTTGAGCACATCGATGCGCAGGCCCGTGCCCGCCTTGGCCGCGCACTCGATCGCGGAGCTGGTGAGGCCGGCCGCGCCCAGGTCCTGCAGGCCGACGATCCAATCGTGCCGCACCAGCTCCATGCAGGCTTCCATCAAGAGCTTTTCCATGAAGGGGTTGCCCACCTGCACGGCCGGCCGGCGCTCCTCCGACTGCTCGTTCAGCTCCACGCTGGCGAAGGTCGCGCCGTGGATGCCGTCGCGGCCGGTGTCGGCGCCGACCAGCACCAGCACGTTGCCCGGTCCGTCGGCCCGCGCCTTCACCAGCTCGCCCACGCGCGCCACGCCCACGCACATGGCGTTGACCAGCGGGTTGCCGCTGTACGACGGCGCGAAGACGGCCTCGCCACCGACCGTGGGCAGCCCGATGCAGTTGCCGTACCAGCCAATGCCTTCGACCACGCCGGCGAACAGCCGCCGGTTGCGGGCAGCGGTCTCGCTCTCTTCGATCGAGCCATCCGCCGCCTCGAGGGAGCCGAAGCGCAGGGAGTCGAGCAGCGCCACAGGGCGAACGCCCATGGCGAAGATGTCGCGGATGATGCCGCCGACGCCGGTGGCCGCGCCCTGAAACGGCTCGATCGCGGAGGGGTGGTTGTGCGACTCGACCTTCATCGCCACGAGCCAGCCGTCGCCGATCTCGACGGCGCCCGCGTTCTCCTCGCCGGCGCGGGTGAGCACGCGCGCCCCTTCAGTGGGGAAGAGCTTGAGCAGAGGACGGCTGTTCTTGTAGCCGCAGTGTTCGCTCCAGAGGGCGCCGAACATGCCCAGCTCAAGCTCGTTCGGCTCGCGTCCCAGCCGCTGCACCACGAGCGCGTATTCATCGCGAGAGAGGGCGATCTGGTCGAGGAAGCGCTGATCGACGGTCATGCCCGCAGCGTAGCCGAGCACGGGCTCGTGGCCAACGGCCGTTCTGTCGATCTGGTCGCCTGGGGAGCTGCGGCTTAGTATTACCGTGACCGTTTAGCGCCGAGGATGGTGCGTCGGCGGCGGACGTGGCAGTGGCGGGCGACGGCCTGATGCCGTCTGCGCCAGCGCGACCAGGCGA
>Ga0070730_10000455_pt1 | contig 48151 bp, 34 predicted proteins | sample Coa_R1_3_FD_66447 | JGI IMG/M metagenome (GOLD analysis project Ga0070730, IMG submission 66447) | Surface soil microbial communities from Centralia Pennsylvania, which are recovering from an underground coalmine fire - Coalmine... | ecosystem: Environmental > Terrestrial > Soil > Unclassified ...
ATCGCGAGCGCATTTTGCTCCGGTATCGACAAGAAGTTCTAGAGCCGGTAAGTCGCGGGCAGCTGGAGTGCCGGCAACACAGTATGTGTGCTACTGGCCGCAAAATTCGGAGGGAGCGGCAGAGAGTGAATTCCTTGATCTTAAAGGGCTCCTGAAGACGTTGATCCCATCGAGTTGGTCCGCGGAACAGAAGATCCGCGCCGACGAGCTTTCCGGGGCGCAGGTAACGGTTTGGTCCGCGCGGGATGCCAGGAAGAGGGCCGCTATCCGGCTGTACATGAGCGGCAGATCGGTGGGTTTGCATATTTCGGCGGGCCAATAGGAATCCCAGCTTCGCCTTAGTGAGAGAACACCAGGGCTTTCAGGCGTCGTCCGATGCCCGCTAATTCCGCTGGGCAAGTGTTGGAATGAAGTTCTGATTACTCCTCGATCGGCAGTATCTCGTGACGTAGCATCGGACCATGAGGCTGGCGCCATTGGCGTCGCGTAACGGGCCAGATTGTGGCGGCAGCGATCCGCGTGCCACGCGGTAAGGTTTTAACCGGATGCTTCCTTCTGAGTTATCCCACTAGCGTATTCGAAAGCAACTACATTGGAGACTAGCGCGTGCCGTCGTCTTGGAAGAGACTGTCCGTACCGACGACTCTTCCGTGTAGCGTGCCAGGAATCAGCGTCTCGCGATCCACATCCCCCGACTTGGCATCGGCAATGGTGACGTGGTTCACATCTAGTGTGCGGCCAAGCGCCCGTTCGTAGTTCGCTTTGGCTTCCTCGAGATTGGCCAGCGCGCGGAGCTCCGTGCCCTGCGCAGCGATCATATCGCGCTGCGTCAAAATGACGTTGTAAACGGTCGAAGCGCCAAGACGATATTTTTTCTGTTCCGCCTCAAACGTCTGCTGTTGCAATTCACGAGCCTTGCTGGCGGCTTCCACCTGTCCACGGCCTTGTGTAAGCGCGATGTAGGTGTTGCGAACGTCGAGAAGCGCAACATTTTTCAGTTGTTGCAACAAGGCTTCCTCCTGCTTCTGTGTGAGCAGGGAGCGGACATTGTCTGCCTGAGCGGAGCGGTTGCGCAAAGGAAGGCTTAATGTCAACTGGGCAGTAAAGTCCGGGAACCGGGTATGGAAGATCTGGCTCTGCGCCGTCGTGAATCCCTGCTGATTTATGCCCGTAGTCGGCGTGGTGGTCACCGGCACAAATATAGGGGTAGGTATGCCATTCACATCGGCGGATACCGGGTTGCCGTTTGCATCGACGACCGGAGCGCCGCTTACCAGTACCGCAGCGCCTTTAATAGGAGAATTGCCCGCGAGGCCGACGGAGCTGAACTGTCCGCTCAGCGTAAGCGAGGGCAAGAGCGCATTGCGCGTTGCATGGACGTCAATATTGGCGTTCAGCAAATTAAAAACTTCCTCCTGAAGTTCGGGCCTTTTCGCAAATGCCTCCTTCATGGAGTCTTCGAAGGAAGGATTTTCAATCGCGGCGGGCGGCGTCGGCTGGTCGGTGGTGATGATCTCGATGTTTACCACGTTGGGAGCCAGAGGGTCTTTCGTGATGGCATTTTTCAGGATTTGTTCATCCTGGAGCTGTACGGTGCGCGCCACGATCAGATTCTGCCGGTCGGTAGCGAGTTCGGATTCAGCGCGGGTAACGTCCAAGGGCGCCATGGTGCCAACGCCCAGTTGCTTTTTGTTGTCGTTCCACAGTTTTTCGGAAACCGTGACCGCCTGCTCGTCGACCTTTACGTTCGCTCTTGCATAAACCAGTTCCCAATAGGCCATGATGGTGCTAGTAATCGTGTTGATCGATTGTTGCGCAAAAGCCCAGTCCGCAAGCTTTCGATTGTTTTTTGCGATGCGGATGTTGCGTGTGTTCACCGCGATTCCGAAACCGTTCAGGAGCGCCTGGGAAAATCCGATGGTCAGCGCGGACTGAACGGCGGGATTGAAAAAGTTGGCGGTGGAGGTCGAACTGCTTCGCGTGTTGTTCCAGCTCAGGTTGAGTGTGGTCCCTGTTTCGAAGCCTTTTGAAAACTGCGTGTTGAATTGCGTGCTGTGGGTCTGCAGGCTTGCCAGACTCGCCGCTCCAGTACCGGAAATGAACGGATTGTTGATGGGAGTCGTCCGGTCGTCGAGCAGCACCGTGCTGGTGAGCGTCGGATCGTACTGGAAGTTGGGAAGATTGGCCGTCGAGGAGCTAAACGCCGCCCCCGGCGTGGAAAAGCCGAACCCGCCCGCCTTGGCTTTGAGAATCGATGCGTCGGCGATCCACGGGTAGTAGCGCTGCACACCGATATCGAGACTGTTTTCCAGCGCCAGTTCCACCGCATCCTGCAAGCTGAGCTCCAGTTTGCCGTCTTGAATCAATTGATCGAGCCGAGGGGAATTGGTCAGGACAGGCTCCTCAATCCTGATCTGCTGGTATGGCTTGAGCAGATTCGGAAAAGGACTTGGGCCGCGCGTGAAATCGTGAGTCGCGAGGCCGAGAGAGGCGACCGGAGCGATGGAGGAACCCGTTGCCGGAGCGGTGGGAGTGGGCGCCGACGGCGGATTTTGGGCCGGATTCTGAGCGAACGCGGGAGAAAGCGGCCCGGCAATAAGCAGAATGCCGAGGAACAGAGCAAGCAGCGAACGTGCCGCTTGCAAGGAAGAGCTCCTATCCCGCGCCGATAAATGGCTAAACCTCCTAGTAACGGTCAACAGCAAGGACATCGCATTCATGCAGACAGTCGTCATGACAATTTTCCCCTCGAGATTCCGTCCCAGCGGGACGCATTTTTTCGCATCTGACAGTGTGGAACGTGCCCTGAATCTGTAGCGGTACACTCAATTGGAAGGATTGTTGCCTCGCAGAAGGTAGCCTCCGGTTGCGTGGCCGCAAAAGCTGCTTTTCTGGGACATCCCTCACGAGTTGACCACGACAGCGACCAGAAAATCCCGGGCGGGCCGAAGACTCAGGTGGCAGTCTAGCAGGCACCCCATTCCTTGACAACGGAGACCACGGCGGCTAGGCTGCTCACGATTCAGTGTTTAGAGGCGATTCGCGGTCGGCCGAAACGATGCTCTCAAGAGAAGAATTGCTGCGCACATTCGAATCTGTCGGCGCTATCCGCCATGGCCACTTTGAGCTATCCAGCGGCCTGCACAGCGGCATGTATGTGCAATGCGCGCTTGTCCTTCAATACCCCCGGCTGGCGGAAAAACTTGGGCATGCGCTGGCCTCGCTTTTTTCCGACGCCGTCATCACAGCGGTCGTTTCCCCGGCGTTGGGGGGCGTGGTGATCGGCCAGGAAGTCGCTCGCGCTCTGCCGGAACCCAAGGGCTCGACGGGCAGGGGAGTTCCGGCCATCTTCGTTGAGCGCGACGGCAGCGGCACGCTCACTTTGCGACGCGGATTCTCACTGCAGCCCGACCAGCACGTTCTTGTGATTGAAGATGTCTGGACAACCGGCGGCTCGACGCAGGAGACGATTCAAGTCGTGGAAGAAGCGGGTGGGCGCGTCGTCGCCGCGGGAGCATTGATCGACCGGAGCGGGGGGAAGATTGAATTTCCGGTCGAGTCCCAAGCGCTGCTCGACCTGCCGATTGCCAGCTATGAGCCGGAAGACTGTCCTTTGTGCCGCGAAGGCAGCATAGCCATAAAGCCTGGCAGCCGTTTCGTCCGATCCGCCCCGTGACGCATTCTGGACGCTTGCCAAACGTACGCTCTCTTCCGGGAATCGTTCACTGAACTCCGAGCTCATCCCTCTCATGCGCCATTTCAAGCTCACCATCGCCTATGACGGCACAGACTTTCATGGCTGGCAGATTCAGTCCGAGAAACCGACGATCCAAGGAGAGATTGTCGGAGTGCTCCGGCGCCTCACGCAAGAAAACGTTCAGTTGCACGGCGCGGGACGCACGGATGCGGGAGTGCATGCGCTTGGCCAGGTAGCAAGCTTCCACACACAATCCGGTTTGTCCGCCGGCGAATTCCAAAGAGCGCTGAATGCCTTGTTGCCTCCTACGATTCGCATTGTCGGTTCCGAAGAAGTGGGACCGGACTTTCACGCTCGCTGGTCCGCGCTGGGCAAGATTTATCGCTACCGCTTGTTTCGCGGGAAAGTCGTTCCGCCATCGGTGTGGCGATTCGTTTTGCACTACCCCTTTCCGCTCGATGAAGATGCCATGCGTATCGCCGCCTCGCGCTTCGTTGGCCCGCATGATTTTTCGGCCTTTGCCGCTTCCACCGGTTCGGAGGACGATGACAAGGAACGTTCCACGGTACGGGAAATTTACGCCAGTGAACTTGCACGCAGTGAGGACGGGGAGGAGCTTGTCTACACCGTGCGGGGCCGCTCGTTCCTCCGTTATATGGTTCGGAAGATGGTCGGCACGTTGCTCGACGTCGGCCGCGGCAAGCTCGTCCCCGATGACATTCTGCGTCTTTACCAACTGCGCGACCGTGCCAAGTCCGGACCAACTGTTCCTCCACAAGGCCTCTGCATGGTCGAAGTCATGCACGACGAAGCCTGGCGAATAGGCCGTCCCTAGCTGGCTGTGGAACGTCAAAGCCGCAGCGCATCCTGAAAATCAGATACAATCGCGTTATGGCGGCCACTGCCATCCCCGTCGATACGATTCCGTCGATTGATCCCGCCACAGGAAGAGTCCATGCGCAGGTCGATAGGACGCTGCCGTCCGCGCTGCCGGAAATTTTGTCTCGGGCGCGCGCCGCGCAAACCACCTGGAGAGCTTTGCCGGCGGAGTCGCGTTGCGCGCAACTCTGTGTCCTTCGCCAAATGATGATGATGTCTCGCGGCACGCTGGCCGATACGGTCGTCGCGGAGTCAGGCAAGCCGCGCGTGGAGGCTCTTTTCGCGGATATTTTCGTTGCCCTCGACACCGCGGATTTCTTTTCAAAAAAGGGCCCGGCACTCCTGCGGCCCGAGCGAGTCCCGCACCACAGTATCGCAGCGAAAGCCAAGTCCGGCCGCATTGTCTATGAGCCAGTGGGCGTTGTCGGGATCATCAGCTCGTGGAATTACCCGCTTGCCATTCCACTCAGCCAAATTATTCCGGCCGTGGCTGCGGGCAACGCCGTCGTCTGCAAGACCAGCGACTTGACTCCGCGATGTGGAGCGCTCATTGAAAAGCTTTTCGAAGACGCCGGCTTTCCCGGGAACCTGGTCACGGTGATTCAAGGCGGCGGGGAAGTTGGCCAGGCGTTGATCGACGCCGGCCCGGACAAACTCCTATTCACCGGCAGCGTGGCCACAGGGCGCCGTGTAGCCGAAGCTTGCGCGAAGAAACTGATCCCCACTGTTCTCGAGCTGGGGGGCAAAGACGCAATGATCGTCCTTGCGGACGCGAACCTCGATGTCGCGGCGAGCGCTGCCGTGTGGGGCAGCTACACGAACTGCGGGCAGGTCTGCTTATCCGTCGAGCGGCTTTTTGTGGAACAGAAAGTCGAAGAAAAATTTCTCGCCCTTTGCGTGGAGAAATCGAAGAAGCTCCGTATTGGACCGGGATGCGATGCGGCGACGGATGTTGGACCGCTGATTCGTCCGCAGCATGTGCAGCGGATAAGCGAATTGGTTCACGACGCCGTCGCGCGCGGCGCGCGTGTGCTGTCCGGCGGCAAGCCGCGCCCCGATCTTGGCGAGAATTTCTTCGAGCCCACGGTCATTGCGGGGGTGGACTCCTCGATGAGGCTCTTTCAGGAAGAAACTTTCGGTCCTGTTCTCGCCGTTCAGTCCGTGAAAGACGCTGAAGAAGCCGTCGCCCGCGCTAATGATTCCGCCTTCGCGCTCGCGGCCAGCGTGTGGACGAGCGAGGCAAAGCGCGGCGAGGCCGTAGCCGCGCGGCTACGGGCTGGCGCGGTGATGGTGAATGACACGATCAGCTATTTCGGCATCGCGGAAGCGCCTCACGGGGGCTGCGGCGCGAGCGGCTGGGGCCGCACGCACGGCAAAGCGGGGTTGCTCGAAATGGTGCAAGCCAAGTATATCGATGTGGACCGTCTGCCGGGCCGCGAGAAGCCGTGGTGGTATCGATATGGCGCCGAGCTCGAACGCGGTGCCGACTCATTTCTCCGGTTTGAATTTGGCGGCGGCTTGGCCGCAAAATTGCGCAATGCTCGTGGTGCGCTGAAGACAATGTTCCGCGATCACGGATACTGATTTCGCGGCGTGAACGCCGAGATAGCGAGTTTAAAGCCGCAAAAGAGGAATGAAGGCGAGTCTGATGCAGCAAAACGAATGGATCTACGACTGGAATGTGGCGGCAGCGCCGCTGCTCGCCCCGGGCACTCGAGTGCTCCTGAATGACGAGACGCTTCGCGACGGGCTGCAAAACCCCTCCGTGCATGATCCCAGTATCGAAGAAAAAATTGAAATCCTGCACCTGATGGAAGCGCTGGGAATCAATTCGCTAAACATCGGTTTGCCGGGTGCGGGTGCGCACGCCGTCAAGCATTGTGAGGCCTTGGCGCGTGAGATCGTCGGCAAGCGTTTGAAAATCAAGCCCAACTGCGCGGCGCGAACGATCGAAGCCGATATCCGACCGATTGCCGAAATCTCACAGCGTGTAGGCATGGCTATTGAGGCGGCCACGTTCCTTGGTTCGAGCCCGATTCGTCGCCTCGTTGAAGACTGGACCGTGGAGCATCTCGAGCGCACGACGGAGCGCGCCGTTAAGTTCGCTGTCGATAAAGGCCTCCCGTGCATGTATGTAACGGAAGACACGATCCGTACCGACCCAGAGACCGTGAAACGACTTTATAACACTGCGATTCGAAGTGGCGCCCGCGCCATCGTGTTGTGTGACACAGTTGGCCATGCCATTCCGAATGGCGCTTACAACCTGGTGAAATTTGTCATCGAAGAAGTCGTCAAGCCCAGCGGCGAGAAAATCCGTGTGGACTGGCACGGCCACAACGATCGAGGCCTGGCGGTGGCAAATTCTCTCGCAGCCATTGCCGCCGGGGCGGATCAAGTCCATGCCGCGGCGAATTCACTCGGAGAACGCGTCGGCAATACGGCTATGGAACTCATGCTCGTCAATCTGCGCCTGATGGGCGTCATCCACCAGGATCTTTCCCGACTCGGGGAATATTGTGAAAAAGTGGCCAAGGCCACGCACACTGTCGTCCCTCCGAATTATCCGGTCATTGGGCGGGATGCGTTCCGAACCGCCACGGGCGTCCATGCGGCGGCCATCATCAAGGCATTTCACAAAGGGAATCAGTCCCTCGCCGATTCCGTTTACAGCGGCGTTCCCGCGCATCTCTTCGGCCTGGAGCAGATCATCGAGATCGGCCCTATGAGCGGCAAGTCCAACGTGCTGTTCTGGCTCGAGCGGCACAAGATTCCCGCCGACGAATCCCTCGTCAACCGCATCTTCGATGCCGCCAAGAGTTCAGCCCGCGTACTTACGGACGCGGAAATTTCCGCACTCTGCGCCACGGCCACACGACATTGAACATTAAAAGAAGGCGCAGCAGGGAAGTGAAACGCGTCCTCGTTTGGGTTATCCTTTTCGCTATGCCGGTTCGCTCTTCCCTCGCCCGCCACGCAATCCACCTCTCCGCTTCCGGCCAGCTAGCTGAAAACGGGCAAGTGCGCGCTGCCCTTGGTTGGTTTGCTTTGCATCTCGATTGGATCAACGAGCGGCAGGCTCGCCTCACGGAAATTCCCGCGCCTCCCTTTCAAGAGGGCCCACGCGCGGCAGCCGTCAAGACTCTTTTTGCCGACGCCGGCCTCAATACGCAAATCGATTCCACCGGCAGTGTGATCGGAGAATTGCCTGGTCTGAACGAAAAAGAGATTGTCATGCTTTCGGCCCACCTCGACACCGTTTTCCCTGCGGGAACCGACGTCCGGGTTCGGCGTGACGGCGGCCGGCTGCTTGCCCCGGGCATTTCAGATAACGGCACGGGGCTTGCCGCGCTTGTGGCCATCGCGCGCGCCATGCATGAAGCACAAATCAAGCCACAGCGCACAGTCCTGTTTGTCGCCGATGTCGGTGAGGAAGGAGAGGGCAATCTTCGCGGCATGCGCGCTCTCGTCGATGCGTACCGCGAGCGCCTCAAAGCGGTAATCGTTCTCGATGGCGCCGGCACCGATCACGTTACGACGATAGCGCTGGCCTCCCGCCGATTGGAAGTGGTGATTACCGGTCCCGGCGGACACAGCTGGTCAGACTTCGGGATGCCGAATCCAATTAATGCGCTGGTGCGTGGCTCCGTACGCTTCATCAATACCAAGGTTCCCACTTCGCCGCGCACAACCTTCAATCTTGGACAAATCGAAGGCGGCACCTCCGTCAATTCCATTCCGCACGAAGCCCGCCTCAAAGTGGACGTGCGCTCCGAGAGCGAAGGCGAACTCGGGCGGCTGGAATCCGCTTTGCGAGAATGCATGGCCGCCGGTGTCCGCGACGAAATGGAAGCTTCGCGCGATCGTTCCCGCAGACTCGAATGGAAGGTCGAAATTCTGGGCAGCCGACCCGGTGGCGAGTTGGCGCCAGAGTCGCCGCTTCTCGCTTCGTTACGCGCCGCGGATGTTATCGTGGGAAACGAATCACGGATCGAGCGTTCCTCCACCGATGCAAATATTCCGCTTTCTCTCGGCATCGATGCCATTTCGATTGGCGCCGGAGGCAACGGCGGCGGCGCACACTCGCTCCTGGAATGGTACGAACCGGCGGGCCGCGAGCTGGGACTGAAGCGCGCACTGCTTACACTGATCGGAGTCGCCGGCCTGGCGCCGGAGAAAAGTCGATGAAAATTCGCAGAACCAGCTTGCTTTATTTGCTTGGGATAATCCTTTTGAGTTTTTGCGCGGGGCTGGCGGTTCACCGGACGAGTGCCCAAGCCGCTCAAGGCGGCCAGGGCGATTCGCACACCGTCGTTTATCTTCACGGCCGGATTTACACGAATGATCCCGAAAATCCCTGGGCTGAAGCGATGGCCATTCGCAACGGCAAGATTCGCTGCGTCGGCAAACTCGATTACATCTTTCTCGAGTGCGGCGGAAATGATCCCAGCGCGGAAGTCGTGCAGCTCAAAGGCAAATTTGTGATGCCCGGTTTCAACGACGCCCACGTGCACCTCGGCAATGCGGGCGCGGACATGCTCTCCGTGCGCTTGAATGGAGTCACCAGCATCGAGGAACTCCAGAAACGCCTCGCCGCTGCCGTGGCGCAGCGCAAACCCGGTGAATGGATCACGGGGAGCGGATGGGATCACACGTTATGGCCCGAAAAGAAATTCCCGAACAAACAGGATCTCGACGCCGTCGCGCCGAGGAATCCCGTTTTTCTCACGCATGTTTCTGGCCACGTGGCAGTTGTCAATTCTCTGGCGCTGAAACACGGTGAGATTTATAAGGAAACTCCCAATCCGCCGGGCGGCATGATCGAACGCGACGCCAATGGCGATGCCACCGGCATGCTTGAAGAAGATTCCGCCATGAGTCTCGTTTCCGAGAGGATTCCCGATCTCAAAGCCGACCAGCGCCGACGAGGAATTCTCATGGTTCTTTCCGACGCCGCGAAATATGGTGTGACCTCTGCGCAGGATTTTTCTGAATGGGCAGACTTTCTTGTTTATTCGCAGTTGAAAGATGAAGGAAAGCTGACACTGCGTATTACGGAATGGCTGCCCTTCCTGCTGCCCATGGACCAACTGCAAAATATGCGCGCCGAGGGCGGGACGACCGACCCCTGGCTTCGCACTGGCGCGCTAAAAGCCTTCACCGACGGCGCTCTCGGCTCCCGAACCGCCGCAATGCTCGCCCCCTACTCGGACGATCCCGCCACAAGCGGCATCCTGACCAATAATCCTGAGAAGTTGCGCGCCATGGCCATCGAGCGCGACAGAGCCGGCTTTCAACTTAATTTCCATGCCATCGGGGACCGCGCCAACCGCGTAGCTCTAGACGTGTTCGAAGCCGTCGCCAAGGCCAACGGGCCGCGCGACCGCCGCGACCGCATTGAACATGCGCAAGTTCTCGCATCGGAAGACTTGCCCCGTTTTGCGCAGCTCAAAGTAATCGCCTCAATGCAACCTTCCCATGAAACTACCGATATGCGGTGGGCTGAACAACGGATTGGCCCTGACCGTGCCAGGGGAGCGTACGCCTGGGCCTCTCTTCTCAAAAGTGGCGCGCATCTTGCCTTCGGCACCGACTACGACGTAGAACCCATCAATCCGATGCGCGGTCTCTACGCTTGTGTGACACGCGAACTGCCCGAGGGAGGTCCGGCTGGCGGTTGGGAGCCGCAAGAAAAAATTTCGCTCGAGGATTGCATCCGCGCATACACTTCGGGTTCCGCTTATGCGCAATTTGAAGAAGGTAAGAAGGGCGAATTGAAAGCCGGCGAATACGCCGACTTTATTATTCTTTCCGCCGATATCACAAAGATTTCGCCGAGGGAGTACTTTAACACCACCGTCCTCAGGACCGTCGTCGGCGGCCGCACAGTTTACTCGCAAGCCGACAGCTCCTTGCCCTAGTTCAGGCTTCTTCCGCGCTTTTCACCACAAGGCAAATGTATTTGGTGTATTTAGGCTGATTTGTCATAGCGGCAGAGCATGTGTCTCTCTCCTATTTTTGGGCAGGAGTCTTCCAAAAATTGAAACTTGCTCTTGAAATCATGTTCAGGGACCCACAGGTTTTCGGCTTCAAATATCTAAACTTCATCGGTTTTCTAAATTTTAGGTCATTTGTTTCTAAATTTAGTCGCGTTGAGCGTTTCTATCTGACATTGGCAGGCTTGTTGGACGCTTTTTGTCGGCGTTAATCTCTAGTTGATCACATCTTTTCTAACTGCGCAGGTTCGGCGCAGAAAAAAGTAAGAGTTATTCCATATGATATTTTTGAGGAGTGCGAAAGTCGGAGAATTTCTATGAAACGCTGTAGTGATATATGTCGCAGCGTATGAAAATTCATGTCGAAGCGTCCTCAGCATTAGATAATTTATAGAACCCATTAGACTAATATTTTTTCAAGTCAATGGTAATCGGCTTGCAAATACACCCGCAGTTCAATGTTTTGTGCGGTCGCCCACTTCCAAGCGCGTTTGAGTTCTGTACCGTGGGCGGGTTGTTCGGTCAGATCCGATTTTCGAGAAGGAATAAGGCCCTTTGGGGGGCCCATCCAGGAGGTAGTTGAATGTCAAGTAAGCGATTGACGTTGCTTCTAGCCGCTTTGTTCTGTGTATTCGCTCTGGCTCCGTCTTCATTGTTTGGGCAGGCCGCAAGCACCGGCACAGTAGCCGGCACTATTACAGACCCGTCTGGCGGGGCCGTAGTAGGTGCGACGGTTACTCTGACGGACACGGCGACCAACATTTCGCGAACCGCTGCGACCAATGAGTCGGGGCGCTATTTCTTTGCGAACGTTGTCCCAGGCATTGTCAATGTCAGCGTTAGCAAAACGGGATTTCGTGTATCGAAGCTTGCCAATCAGGAAGTGACCGTCGGCGCAAACCTGACTTTGAACGTTGTCATGGAACTTGGCTCTGTCGCGGAAACGGTTGAGGTGACAGTCACGACCGGCGCCGAACTCCAAACGTTGAACGCGACAGTCGGCAATACCGTCAGCGGCAGCCTTCTGCAGAACCTGCCTTCTATCGGCCGGGACTCTTCAACGTTCGTGACTTTGCAGCCAGGCGTTTCGCCGGATGGCAGCGTCGCCGGCGCGGTCGTCGATCAGAGCACATTCATGCTAGATGGCGGCCAGAACACCAATGATATGGACGGCAGCATGCAGGTTTATACGCCCAGCTTCGGTGGCGACCCAACCGGCGGTATCGTTGCCAATCAGGTTGGCGGCGCCCCCACCGGAGTCATGCCGACGCCGCTGGATAGCGTCGAAGAGTTCAAAGTCAATACGACCAACCAGACTGCGGACTTCAACAGCTCCGCGGGCGCGCAGGTTCAAGTGGTTACCAAGCGCGGAACCAATTCCTGGCATGGCTCGGCTTACGAGTATTTTTTTGATAACGGCATGAACGCGAACACCTGGGACAACAATCTCGGACAGGTCGTGAACGGAGTTTATACCCCGTTCGCAAAGCCCTCTTATCACTATAACCGTGGCGGCGGTTCCGGTGGCGGACCGATAATCTCCAAGAATATTTTGGGTGGAAAAACGTATTTCTTTGCCAATTACGAGGGGTTCTGGTGGAAGAACTCCGCGACTTTCGAAGCGGCTGTTCCCAGCGCTGACATGCGCAATGGAATCGTACACTTCGATGTCTGCAACGCTGCTTGCCAGGCAACTGGAGGTCCCGCTCCGGTTCCCACCACCTTCAACTTGGCCAGCGGTACAAATTGCGGCGCCAGCGGAACGGCCCCTTGTGATCCGCGTGGGCTGGGCATAAATTCCTTGGTCCAGCAGATGTGGAACAAGTTTGAGCCGATTGGCAATGACCCAGGCTGCACCGTCGTTGGCATCGGCTCTCGCTGTGACGGCGTCAACGAAATTGGATACAAGGCCAATATCTCGCTTCCGTACAACTCGAATTTTGGCGTGGCGCGCATTGATCACGACTTTGGTTCAAAATTCCACTTCAATAGCAGCTACCGCTATTACGGCCTTCGCCGGACTACCAATAGTCAGGTGGACATCGGCGGATTCTTCCCCGGAGACACCTTGGGCACACCCTCATCCCAGTCCAACCGTCCACAGCAGCCCTGGTACTTCGTGGCGGGTTTGACCATAAACGTGACTCCGAACACGACGAACGACTTGCATTTTAGCTACCTTCGCAATTACTGGGCTTGGAACGCGACTGGCGGCTCGGCTCAGTTTTCTCAGATCGGAACCAATGTGGGTGGCGCGGCGCTTGAGCCCTTTGGCGAGGTTTCCACTACAGTACTTGCTCCCTACAACGTGAATACCCAGAGCGTCCGCACACGGTTCTGGGACGGGCAGGATAAATTCCTCCGAGACGACTGGACCATGCTCAAGGGCAACCACCTCTTCACTTTCGGTGGCGCCTACCAGCGCAATTATGACTACCATCAGCGCTCGGACAATGGCGGCGGCATTAATTATCAGGCAACGTACCAGCTGGGTGACTCAGTTGGCGGTGGGCTTGTTGACTTTTCCGCAACGACTCCGGCGGGCGTGACCTCCAGCACGTGGGGCCGCGTGAATTCCGCGGTTATGGGCATCGTCACGGACTCTCAGATTGCCTATACACGCGCGGGAGCTAATCTTGCTCTCAATCCTCCGCTCACACACGCTTTCGACCAGAGCACAATTCCGTATTACAACGTGTACTTCAGCGATTCCTGGCACCTCAAGCCATCTTTCACCTTCACATACGGCCTGGGCTGGACGCTGGAAATGCCGCCGACCGAAAAATTCGGGAAGCAGATCCTGCTCGTCGATGCCAGTGGCGCCGCATTGGATCTAAACACGTATATCAAGCAGCGCGAAACGGCTGCGCTCGCTGGCCAGGTGTACAATCCGGAAGTCGGGTTCGCACTGGTTGGCAATACCGGCGCCGGTCAGAAGTATCCTTACAATCCATACTATGGATCCTTTAGCCCGCGCGTAGCCGTAGCTTGGAACCCCACCTATACAGACGGCATGTTGGGTAAGCTCTTCGGCGGCAGCAAGTCCGTTATCCGCGGCGGATATAGCCGAGTCTATGGGCGCCTCAACGGCGTGGATCTCGTCCTCGTTCCCCTTCTGGGCACAGGACTCATCCAGGCAGTTCAATGCCGCACCAATAATATGGACGGGACTTGCACCACGCCTGCGGGCGGACTTAGCGTTGCCAATGCTTTTCGCATCGGGACCGACGGGAACAACGCTCCTATACCGGCCGCTTCAGCAACGCTGCCTCAGCCGACATTCCCCGGATTCAACTCCGTGGCTTCGGGAGCCGGTGAAGCGCTCGACCCGAACTTCCGTCCCAACGTGGTTGATTCCTTCGACTTCACGATTCAGCGCCAGCTCTCCAACAAATTCATCCTGGAAGTTGGCTATATCGGCCGAAGAATCACGCATGAATATCAGCCCATCAATATCAATTCTGTGCCGTACATGATGACCTTGGGCGGACAGCAATTTGCCAGCGCGTACGCGGCCGTCGAAACTGGCCTCGGATGCGCAACGTCTTACGCTGCGTGCGGCGCGGCAATTCCCACGGACCCGAACGCCGCCACTCAACTAGCCCTGCAAACTGCGTACGCCAACACCTTCGCACCACAGAAGTTCTTTGAGACGGCGCTGGCGGGAACAGGTTACTGCACTGGCTTTGCCTCGTGCACGTCGGCTGTCGTTTTCAAAGAGGGCATCTCCAAGCACAACTTGCTTAACCAGGCGGTGTGGAACGTGTGGAGCGATCTGGACCGCGGAGGATTCAATTTTGGCCGCAGCATGCTGAACACTCCCATCGCCGGTCAAGCTTTCGGCGGGAGCGGCCAGATGACTTCCGGCGTCGGCGTCAATGCCAGCCTCGGCTATGGCAACTACAACGGCGGATTCGTTTCGTTCAAAATGAACAACTGGCACGGCATCACGCTCCAGGAGAACTTCACCTACAGCAAGGCCCTGGGCACCGGAGCTTTAGTTCAGGCCACCAGCGAATACACGACGAACAGCGCCTTCGACCTTAACAATGGTTACGGGTTGCAGAACTTTGATCGCAAGTTCGTCTTCAACACCTTCGCCATGATCGATGATCCCTGGTACAAGGGGCAGCACGGCCTTATCGGCCACCTCGCGGGTGGTTGGTCTTTGTCGCCAGTTCTCGCCATTGGCAGCGGCCAGCCTCTTGGCTGCGGAACAAATACCGACGCCCAATCTTTTGGAGCGGGTGACGGAGCGAACTTCTTCACCACCGAAAACTGCATTCTCACAAAGGCGGCCTCGGGTGGTTCAGCCTCGCTCCACAACAACGCCGGCCCGGGCGCCTTCAACATCTTTGCGGATCCTGCCGGCGTGTTAGCCACGACCCGTCCGGCTATTCTTGGCCTCGACACCAACACGGGCGGAGTTGGAATCTTCCGCGGCTTGCCCTACTGGAACGTTGACATGCGTCTGGTCAAGGACATCCATATCATGGAGCGCGTAAGCCTCCAGTTCCAGTATGTGCTCACCAACGTCTTCAACCATCCGGTCTTCGCAGATCCGGCAGTGGGAGACGCACAGACTGGACTCGGGGTTGACCCGACCACAGCGAGCACCTTCGGTGTCGTGAACTCACAGGGCAATTTCCCGCGCCAGATGCAGTTCGGGATGCGGCTCACTTTCTAAATCTTTCCGGCGAACGCTTCATCTCGCCGCAAAAACGGGGAAGGCCTCCAAGGCTTTCCCCGTTTTATTTTCTGCATACGCGATCGCGCCAACGCTCCGTCAACCTCTGCTGGGCTCCTTCTCCAACCCAAGTTTCAGCAATTGCCTGTGAGGGGCTACATCTGCCGGTCATCCGCTATGGACAACTGCTTCGACCGTCCAGCAGTGTCTAGACTTGAGCGCAGTTTCCTACGGATGTTCCCTCTTTGACAGAGGCCAAGATCATGCGGATGGAGGCGGTTCATTCTTAATCGGGATCAACAACGAGTGCTCCCTACGCATCATCGCTATGCTTCCCGTCAAGGGCTCTCAAAATTCAAGATGGTTCTGTAACGTACAGTACCCGTATTCGAGAAGCGTGTCTGGGTCTAGTCCTCTCATCTAAATTTTATATGGACCGTCTATCAAATTCTCATTGACAAATCTCCCTACGGGCAATATATACCACCACGATTCCTCTGACTGTGGTGGCAGTTTCCGATTGCTTCTGGTCGGGAGTGTGGCGTTTTGTCTGTGTCTTCTGGTGAAGTTGTCTTTACTTGAGTCAAGCTTGTTCGTAACGGACGGGCAATTATTCTATGAAAGTCCGTAGCGAAATATGGTGAAACATATATCGCTTTAGAATAAATTGACCTCAAGTTTAGATAATTTATAGACCTGATTTGAGTTATTTTTCTGTGCGTCGATGGAGATTGGTTTGCACGAGGCTTTTCACACTTTTAGTATGCGGTTGCCTGATGTATAGCCAGGGTTCTCTACCGTCGATGGTTAGGTCGGCTTATTTAATATTTTGAGAAGTAGTAGGGCCTCTTCGGGGCCCATCCAGGAGGTAGTTGAATGTCAACTAAGCGAGTGGCTTTGCTCCTAGCTGCGTTGTTTTGTTTATTTGCTGTAACTCCCTCGTCCTTGTTTGGCCAGGCAGTCAATAGCGGTACTGTAGCCGGAACTGTGACGGACCCGTCCGGCGGGGCCGTTGTCGGTGCTACGGTCACGCTGACCGACACCTCTACGAGTATTCCGCGAACTGCTACGACGAACGAGAGTGGCAGATACTTCTTCGCGAACGTTCCACCTGGCACTTACAACGTGAGCGTCAACAAAACAGGGTTCCGCGTTTCGAAACTCATCAACCAGGTTGTGAACGTCGGTGCGAGCTTGACCCTCAACGTGGTTATGGAGCTGGGTTCGGTTGCAGAAACGGTTGAAGTTACTGTCACGACAGGCGCTGAACTCCAGACGTTGAACGCGACTGTCGGCAACACCGTCTCTGGTGACACTTTGCAGTCTTTACCGTCGATCGGCCGGGACACGGGCTCTTTCGTCACTCTACAACCGGGCGTCTCCCCGGATGGTAGCGTCGCTGGCGCCGTGGTGGATCAGAGTTCCTTCATGCTTGACGGAGGACAAAACACCAACGACATGGACGGCAGCATGCAGGTTTATACCCCAAGTTTCGGGGATGATCCCAGCGGTGGGATCGTTAAGAATTCGATCGGCGGGGCGCCGACGGGTGTCATGCCCACCCCGATCGACAGCGTCGAGGAATTCAAAGTCAATACCGCTAACCAGACCGCCGACTTCAACAGCTCCGCGGGCGCGGAGGTTCAAGTCGTCACCAAGCGCGGCACCAATGCCTGGCACGGAACGGTCTATGAGTATTACCTCGATAACAATTTCAATGCTAACACGTGGGATAACAATTTGAGCGGCACGCCCCTTGCCAGTTACCACTATAACCGCGCTGGCGCTGCGGGGGGCGGACCGATAATTCCGAAAACAATCCTCGGCGGGAAGACCTATTTCTTCGCCAACTACGAAGGCTTCTGGTGGCCGAACTCCGCCACCGGTACGTGGATCGTCCCTTCGGCGAACCTGCGGAATGGGATCATCACGAACCCTACTGATGGTACGACATACAATATGGCGACCGGGCAGAATTGCGGGAACGGAACAGCTGCCTGCGATCCCCGCACGACCTTCCCGGCGGGGAGTGGCCCCGGTATTGACCCTATCGTCCAGCAAATGTGGACCAAGTTCATGCCTCTCTCGAATGCTCCGGCTAGCAGTCCTTGCCTGAGTTTCACGGGTTCGAGCCGCTGCGACGGTGTCAACGAGCAGGCCTTTCGCGCCAATTTCTCTGAACCCTACACGTCACATTTTGGAGTTGCCCGCCTCGACCATGACTTTGGTGCGAAGTGGCACTTCAGCAGCAGTTACCGATTTTACAGGCTGCAGAGAACAACGGGTAGTCAGACGGATATCGGCGGCTTCTTCCCCGGCGATACGCTCGGGCAGCCCGCTTCCGTTTCCAATCGCCCTCAGCAGCCCTGGTATATCGTGGCGGGGATGACGACCAACATTACTTCGAACACCACAAACGATTTCCATTTTAGCTATTTGCGCAACTACTGGGCATGGAATGCTGCCGGTGGTCCGCCGCAGTTCTCGCAACTTGGCGGTGCGTTGGAACCGTTTGGCGAGAGCACTACTGTCCTTGCACCTTATAACGTGAACACCCAGAACGTTCGCACGCGCTTCTGGGACGGTCAGGACAAGTTCTTCCGCGACGACGTCACCATGCTGAAGGGTAACCATCTTTTGACTTTTGGCGGCGCCGTTCAAAAAAATTACGACTATCATCAGCGTTCAGACAACGGCGGCGGTATCAACTACACTCCGACCTATCAGCTCGGTGATTCGAGGGGCGGAGGCAACGTGGATTTCACCGGCACCATGCCGTCAACCTATCCAAGCGCATCGCAGTGGGCCCGCGTCAATGCCGCTGTCTTGGGCATCGTCACGGACTCCCAAATCGCATACACTCGCGCCGGTGCAAATCTCTCGTTGAATCCTCCACTTACACACGCCATTGAACAGAGCCACATCCCCTTCTACAACGTCTACTGGAGTGATTCCTGGCACATGAAGCCGTCCTTCACACTAACCTATGGCTTGGGTTGGACACTTGAGATGCCGCCAACAGAAGTACTCGGGAGGCAGGTCGAACTCGTTGACGCCAGTGGCCAGCAACTTCAGCTTTCGGCATACCTCAGGCAGCGCGAGACGGCAGCTCTGCAAGGCAACGTATACAATCCGACGGTCGGCTTTGCCCTCGTTGGCAACACTGGCCCTGGGCTTAAGTATCCCTATAACCCCTACTACGGATCCTTCAGCCCTCGCGTTGCGGTTGCTTGGAATCCGAACATCAGCGACGGTTGGATGGGCAAGATTTTCGGCGGCAACAGGACGGTTGTTCGTGGTGGATATAGCAGGGTCTACGGCCGTCTAAACGGTGTGGACCTCGTCCTCGTGCCGCTGCTAGGTACCGGGCTTATCCAGCCAGTTCAATGCTCCAATAACAACATGAACGGGACTTGTAGCGTCCCCGCTGGTGGCCTTACCGTTGCCAACGCCTTTCGCATTGGAACCGATGGCAACGTCGCGCCAATTCCGGCAGCTTCGCCAACCCTTCCGCAGCCAACTTTCCCTGGCATCAATAGCGTTTCCGCAGCGGCAGGCGAAGCATTGGACCCGAACTTCCGCCCCAACGTAGTTGATTCCTTTGACTTCACAATTCAGCGCCAATTGACGCCCAAGGTTCTCATAGAATTGGGGTACATTGGCCGGCGAATCACCCACGAGTATCAGCCGGTCAATATCAACGCCGTGCCCTACATGATGACAGTTGGAGGCCAGAGGTTCGATAAGGCTTATGCTGCTATCGAGACCTCTCTAGGGTGTGCCACTTCGTATAACGCATGTGGCGCAAGCGTTCCCTCATCCACGATTGTGGTCGGAGGAGTCAAGCAGGCAAACCCGGCGTACACCGCGTTCTTCAACTCGCTTCCAAAACAGGCGTTTTTCGAGAACGCGCTCACACCCGCATACTGCACGGGATCTTACGCGGGCGTAGCATTCTCCAGCTGTACCGCAATCGCTGCCTTCCATGAAATTGGCAACTTCGAACAGCAGGCTGTTTGGAGCCTGTGGAGTGACCTCGACAAAGGCGGATTCAATTTCCCGCGTAGCATGTTGAACACGCCTCTCGCTGGCGGCCCATTGGATTGCGGCGTCCCCGCCGGAACCGCCACATGCGGCGGGAACGGGCAGCTTTCCAGCGGCGTCGGCGTGAATGCCAGCATAGGGCACGGCAATTACAACGGCGCTTTCGTTTCCCTCAAGGTGAACAACTGGCACGGGATTACCTTTCAACAGAACTTCACCTATAGCAAGGCTCTGGGCACGGGAGCATTTGTCCAGGCCACCAGTGAATACACGCCGAACGATCCTTTCAACATCAACAATATGTACGGCGTGCAGAACTTTGACCGCAAGTTCGTTTACAACGCCTTTGCCTTGATCGATGACCCGTATTACAAGGGCCAGCAAGGCTTCAAGGGCCGTCTCCTCGGCGGTTGGTCGATCGCACCCGTCTTTGCGGCTGGCAGCGGAGCGCCGGTCTATTGCGGTTCCAACACGAATGCGCAATCCTTTGGCGCAGGCGACGGTAACAACTTCTTTGACAACGAACAGTGCATCTTCACCGGCGCACACCCGTACGGTTCTTCTCTGCATAACAACGAAGGTGATGGGGCCTTTGGCGCCTTTGCCGATCCGACAGCGCTCTACAACACCATCCGTAATCCCATCCTCGGTTTGGACACTGGGACAGGCGGTGTGGGAGTTATCCGAGGCTTGATGTACTGGAACATGGACTTGAGAATTACGAAGAACATCAAGGTCTATGAGCGCTCCAGCTTCGAATTCCAGTATGTGGTCACCAACGTGTTCAACCACCCGGTGTTCTTCGATCCGAGTCTTGATCCCACGAATCCCGGAGGCTGGGGCGTCATCAGCGGACAGGGAAATAACCCGCGCCAGATGCAGTTTGGCTTGCGCTTCCAGTTCTAATCTCTTCCGGCGAGTCTTCGCAGACTCGCTGCAAAAAACGGGGAAGGCCTCCAGGGCTTTCCCCGTTTTTTATTGTACATTCTCTCGGCTTTGGTCCTGTCACTTTCGAGTCGGTCGATTTCCAATTTCTCGTTTTCAGTTAAGATACTCCGAAAGGATGACCAAACGCCTTCGCGCCGATCTATCCCTCGCTCTTTGCAGCCTGCTCTGGGGCGCGACCTTTGTCGTGGTCAAGAGTTCGCTCGATTATTCCTCGGTCTTCGTCTTTCTGGCGGCCCGCTTCTCGCTGGCCGCGATTCTCATGGCTGCTTTCCGGCCCGGTGTCTTCCGCGCTCTCAAAAGAGGAGAGCTGCTCGCGGGAGCGGCTTTGGGTTTCTTTATGTTCGGTGGTTACGCGTTCCAGACCGCCGGCCTTCGGTTCACGACCCCGGCCAAGTCGGGGTTCGTCACCGGATCCAGCGTCGTCCTAGTACCCCTTCTTCTAGGCCTTTTTTGGGGACGGCGCCTCACCGCGTGGGTCTATAGCGGCGTTTTTGCCGCTGTTTTTGGCCTTTATTTCCTTACCGTCCCCGCCGAAGGCGTCTCGCATCTCAATCGCGGCGATCTCCTGACTTTCGTTGCTGCTGGCCTATACGCCACGCATATCATCCTGGTAGGGGATTACACTCGGCGGCACTCGGTTGCCGCGCTTAGCGTGCTCCAGGTTGCGGCCTGCGCAGCTCTGGCGTGGCTCGCCACCTGTTTGTCTTCTACCGCAGGCTGGCAAACGGCACGTCTCGGCTGGCAGGGGAAGTCGCTTCTGGGGATCGCTATTTGCGCCGTACTGGCCACGGCGGTAGCCTTCTCCATCCAGCTCTGGGCGCAGCAGTACACCAGCTCGAGCCACGCGGCCATCCTCTTTACGCTGGAGCCGGTCTTTGCTTCGCTTACTTCCTATTTGATTTTGGGAGAGCGGCTTGGGGGCCGTGCTTTGCTCGGCGCGGTACTCGTCCTTGCAGGCATTCTCATCGCGGAGCTCCTCGGCCCGCCCGCTGCGCCGGAATCTCCGGAGCCAACCGCCGAGCCCGCAGGAACCTGAACTGCGCGACAAGCGACCAGGAATGAGCCTGGTGTACCCGTCGGCCTGCCTTGTCCGCTCACAACCCTTACAAATTTAGCGGCCGTTGGCGTAATTCTTTATGTCCAGCGGTTCGTACATCGTGGCGGTAGCGGCGTGGGCTTTCTCATAGGCGGTGATTTCTGCTTCGTGCTGAAGCGAGGTGCCGATATCGTCCAGGCCTTTCAGCAGAACTTCTTTGCGCGACGGGGCCAGGTCGAAACGAAACATCAAGCCATGCCTGTCGGCAATGGTTTGATTCGGCAGATTCACCGTCAGCATGTAGCCTGCTTCCTTTTCCGTGCGCTGGAATAGTTCCTCGACCTGCTCTTCGCTCAGCGAGACGGGCAGAATTCCATTCTTGAAGCAATTGTTGTAGAAAATGTCCGCGTAGCTGGGCGCGATGATCACGCGGAAACCGTAGTCTTTCACGCCCCACGGCGCGTGCTCGCGGCTGGAGCCGCAGCCGAAATTATGCCGCGCCAGCAGGATCGAAGCTCCTTCATAGCGCGGAAAATTGAGAACGAATTCCGGATTCGGTTTCTCGCCCGGCAGATAACGCCAGTCATAAAACAAGATCCGACCAAAGCCCTGACGCGTCAGCGCTTTCAGGAATTGTTTCGGCACCATCTGGTCGGTGTCGACGTTGACCCGATCCAGCGGCGCGACCATGCCCGTGTGTGTGCTGAAAGGTTCCATTCGATTCGCGCTCCTCAGACTTTCAAATCGATTCTCTCGAAATCAGCCTCACTCGACGGATGAGACGTCGAGCGAGCGTACATCTACAAAGTGGCCGGCGATGGCTGCTGCTGCGGCCATGACAGGGCTGACGAGGTGCGTGCGACTGTCTTTGCCCTGGCGACCTTCAAAATTTCTGTTTGAAGTGCTGGCGCTGCGTTCGTGCGGCGGCAGCACATCGGCATTCATGCCGATGCACATGCTGCAGCCGGCGTCGCGCCACTCGAAACCGGCATCCCGGAAAATTTTGTCGAGGCCCTCTTTTTCGGCTTGCGCTTTGATGCCGCGCGAACCGGGGACGATGAGCGCCTGCTTGATGCTGTGCGCCACGTGCTTGCCAGCCACGAGATGCGCCGCGGCACGCAAATCATCGAGGCGCGAATTCGTGCACGAACCAATGAAGACGCGGTCCACTGGGATGTCCATGATGGGTGTGCCGGCCTTCAATCCCATGTATTTAAGCGCGCTTTCTGTGGCCTTCTGATCGTTGGGATCTTTGAAGGCGCCCGGTTCCGGTACGCGGCCCGTCACGCTGGTCACCATGCCCGGATTTGTTCCCCACGTTACTTGCGGTGCCAGATCTTTCGTCTGAAGCTCGACGGTCATGTCAAACTTGGCGCCGTCGTCCGTCTTCAACTTCTTCCATCGCTCGACCGCTTCTTGGAACGCTTTGCCACGCGGCACAAACGGCCGGCCTTCCATATACGCGAACGTCGTTTCATCGGGCGCGATCATTCCCGCGCGCGCGCCGCCTTCGATGGTCATGTTGCAGACGGTCATGCGGCCGTCCATGCTCAAATCCCGGATCGCCTCGCCGCCATACTCTGCAACGTGACCAGTGCCGCCGCTGATTCCAATTTTTCCGATGATGGCCAGAATGATGTCCTTTGCGGTCACGCCGCGCGGGCGCTTGCCATGCACCAAAATGTGCAGGGTTTTGCTGCGCGATTGCACAAGGCATTGCGTCGCCAGCACGTGCTCCACTTCGCTAGTTCCGATGCCGAATGCCAGTGTTCCAAACGCGCCGTGTGTCGAAGTGTGGCTGTCACCGCAAACGATGGTTTGCCCCGGCTGCGTTACGCCGAGCTCTGGCCCGATGATGTGGACAATACCCTGGTTGCGGCTATTCATGTCAAAGAGCCGCACGCCGGTATCGCGGCAATTCTTTTCGAGCGCCTCAAATTGGAGCCGCGCGTCCACATCAACGATTGGCAGCAAGCGGTCTTTTGTCGGGACAGAGTGGTCCATCACGGCAAATGTGAGGTCGGGGCGGCGGACCTTGCGCCCTTCGGCTTTCAGTCCTGCAAAGGCCTGTGGAGAGGTTCCCTCATGGATGAGGTGCCTGTCGATGTAAATGAGCGCGGGCTTGCCCGCCTCTTCGTGGACGACGTGGGATTCCCAGATTTTCTCGTAAAGTGTTTTTGGTGGCATGTGCTTTCACTCTGAAGTTTAGCACTCCAGAAAGAGATGTCCAATGAAGGGAGTCGCGAACGTCCCAGCCCCTGTAGCAGAGTCGCAGAAGGTTGCGCGGCTCGCCCTGTCGAGGGGGAATTCGCCCACGCGAGAGTGTCTGCGCCACTGACCACTGTACTGCGATCCGCGCTTCGATACAGAGATCAGCCGCGAGCTTATCGCTTGATGCTTACGGCTGCGGTGTTTGCTTCGTAGCCTTCGTCCTTCACCGTTTCCTCGGCTTTTGTGCGAAGCGTTTTTTCGTCCGCAGTATTAGACGCTTTGAAATGGCGCCGGATCACTTCTTCGCCGCTTTCAATGCGAACCAGCCAGTCCGATTTCCCGCCATCCCAGGAAACTTCCACTCGATCGGCACGCATAAAACCTCCACCACATTGCGCCGCCATTGTAGTCCAACCGGGCGAACAAGAGAACCCCGCGACTCGTGAATTGTGGTCCGCGGCTTGTGATCTGAGACTCGCGACTCGAGGCTGTTGATTGAAGGCCTAGCGCGCAGGCCCTTTGGGGCTCAGCGCAATCGGAGTTATATCGGTTTTGGCGAGAGTGCGGGAAAGTGTGGAAAAGCCAAGTGGCGAGGGCCCGCGCCGGAGACACTTGGGCGCGAAATTTGTTCGGCTTGCAGTGGACAGGTAACGGGACGACAGTAGGACATTCCTTCCTGTTGACGGAAGGACGCAGGACAACGGAGAAATCTATGGTGAGGTTGAAATGCCCGGCCTTGACAAAATCCATGCTTGCAGGGCAGAGGCATCGCGAAACGTCTTCGAGTTTATCTTCCATGGGATGCCGGCCCAGTAGACGGTCGCACTATTAGTCAGGCTATCAAGGCAGATGCGATCTTCGGATTCCAAGGTCGCCTTTTTCAGCCACAGGACAGTGCCTTCCTCGGATTCTTCAACAGTTACAAACCCGTTTTCGCGGGCGGCAGTTTGAAATGCTTGAAGCTTTTCCATGATGCTTCCAGTATAGCCCCCTGGCGCTCGACCGGCGCTTCCTAAGAGAACTATGTTGTTAGAGATTTCTTATCAAGCAAGAACGAATTCCGAGAGCAGTTTCGTCCCAACCGTCGGAGCACAAGAAGGCTCATTGGCGAAGCCACGCCAAAAGCCAAACTAGATTGGTTTCGCAACCTTTGGCCGATAAGGATAACCGGAAACCCTTGGTGCATGCGCACTGCGGTAGTCATCCAGGTCTGTCTCGCTGATCCGGTAATGAGCCTCGGGAGGATGGTTTCCGAAAACAGCCAATTCATGATGGAGCCTGAGCGAGCAAATCTCGGGAGCGTCTTGAAAGCGAACACGTCGGGAACAAAAAGCCTCGTTGCCAATGGTCAGGGTAAATTCGCTGGTCTCATTGGCGGCTCGTCGAACGACAAAGCTATATTCACGCACGAGCGCTTTCGCTTTGAAACCAACGTACTGAACAATTACGCTTTCGCTCATCGTATTCCTTTCGTTTCAGCCGGTGAGGCTTTCCACGGCTCGGCGAGACTTATAACTTTGCAACTGACAGGCGGCAGGCATGTCTTGCGGCACAGGAACCGTCGCCCTGGGCGAGCGCGGCGGAAGGTGTGAGACTTGACCCTTAAATTATACACCCTGAAGGGGCTAACCGCTCAATAATCGGGTCTCGATTCAAAATAACCGAATCCGTTGGCGATGCCGCTGACGACCGATCAGGGCCGTAATCGGACGAGGGCCGACGCTCATTCGAGGGCTAACGTGGGATTCCGCTCCGAGCGTTTAGTGGCCGCCGCCGCTTAGTTCGCGGACGATGTCGGAGACGAACTTTTTGGCGTCGCCGAAAAGCATCATGGTGTTGTCGAGGTAATACAAAGGATTGTCGATTCCCGCGAATCCAGCCGCCATGCTGCGCTTGATGACCATGACGGTGCGGGCTTTGTCGACGTCGATGATGGGCATCCCGTAAATCGGGCTGCCCTGGTCGGTGCGGGCGGCGGGATTGGTAACGTCATTCGCCCCAATCACCAGGGCCACATCGGTTTGGGGAAGATCGCCGTTGATCACATCCATTTCCATTAGGCGATCGTAGGGAATGTCGGCCTCGGCGAGCAGCACGTTCATATGTCCTGGCATCCGGCCCGCCACCGGGTGAATCCCGAAGCGCACGTCGATACCTTTCTTCGTCAGAATGTCATACAGTTCGCGCACTTTATGCTGGGCTTGCGCCACGGCCATTCCATATCCGGGAACGATCACAACTTTGTTCGCCGCTGCTAGAATTCCCGCCGCGTCTTCCGGAGAGGCGCTCTTGACCGGACGCTCTTCTTTCGCGCCGGCTGCGGATACCTGCACCTGTCCAAACGCTCCGAACAGCACGTTGGTAAACGACCGGTTCATGGCCTTGCACATGATGACCGATAGGATGAAGCCCGAAGCTCCGTCCAGCGCTCCGGCAACCACCAGAACTTTGCTGCTGAGCACGAATCCCAGCAGGGCGGCGGAAAAGCCCGCGTAAGAGTTCAACAGCGAAATCACTGTCGGCATATCCGCGCCGCCGATGGGCGTAACCAGCATGATGCCGAAGACCAGAGCCACGCCGATCATCACGGGGAACAGGTAAGTCATTTCGGGATGAACGACGAGAGCAATCATCAGAAGAATCGCGGAAGCGAGCACAGTCAGGCTGACGTAATTCTGTCCCTTATAAGTGATCGGCCGCTGCGGCAGAATCTCCTGTAATTTGCCGGCGGCGATCAAGCTGCCAGTGAAGGTGAGCGACCCGATGATGACTTCCAGCCCGATCTCCGCCATCTGGAATTTCGGGACGTTGGGCGCGGCAACGTAATATTCCGCAATGCCGATCAGCGCCGCGGAAAGAGCTCCAAAAGCATGGCTCAACGCGGTCCGCTGCGGAACGGCGGTCATCTTCACCATGCCGAGGGGGACGCCAACCGCGGCTCCGATGATCAGCGTGATGATAATCCACTTGTACTCGCTGACTTGCGGGTCGAAGAGCGTGGCAATAACAGCGATCGCGGAGGCGATCTCTCCGACGAGCACGCCGCGCATCGCCGTGACCGGTGAGCTCAGCCACTTGATTGCGAGAATAAAACCGATCGCCGCCGTGATGTACGTGACATCGATGAGCTGCTGCAAGTCGGCGGGGGTCATGACTTTTTGGCCGCCTTGCCCGTCTTGAACATTCCTAGCATGCGGTCGGTGATGACGAAGCCGCCGACCATGTTGCTGAATGAGGCCGCTACCGCGATCAATCCCAGGATCGTGGAGAGCCGCGTTTCGTGCCTCCCGGCGATGATGATGGCCGCCACGACCACGATCGCGTCCAGCGCGTTCGTCAGGGACATCAAGGGAGTGTGCAACAGCGGGGAAACCCGTTTAATCAGCTCTATTCCTAGAAATGCGGCTAGGATGAATACAAACAGACTCGAGATAAAATCCGCAGGCATCCATTCCTCCTTAAGATTTGGCAGCCAACGCCGGGAGCTTGTAAATTTCGCGCAACCTGGCGTTTACAATTTCTCCACCCTGGGTCAACAGAGTATCGCGCATGATTTCGTCCTGCGGATTGATCTGCAGTTTTCCTTCTTTCACCATGTACAAGAGAAACGTGGCGACATTTTTGGCATACATCTGGCTGGAGTGATAGGGCACGGTGCTCGCCAGGTTGATGGAGCCGATGATTGTCACTCCGTTCTCCACGATCTGTTCTTCGGGCCGCGTCAGCTCACAGTTGCCTCCGCGTTCCGCCGCCAAATCCACCAGCACCGATCCGGGCCCCATTCCCCCCACCATCTCCTTGGTTACCAGAATCGGCGATTTCTTCCCCGGGATGACCGCCGCTGTAATCACCACGTCGCTTTCCGCAACGACTTTCCCCAGCAGTTCCCGCTGTTTTCTGTAAAAGTCTTCGCCCTGCGCTGTTGCGTAGCCTCGCGCATCCTGGGCATCTTTCGCTTCAATCGGCAATTCCACGAACCGGCCGCCGAGGCTCTGCACCTGCTCCTTCACCGCAGGCCGCAAATCGTAAGCGGAGACGACCGCTCCCAGCCTTCGCGCCGTCGCGATGGCCTGCAAACCTGCAACTCCGCATCCAATGATGAACACGCGCGCCGGAGTAATCGTTCCCGCCGCGGTCGTCATCATGGGAAAGAGCCGAGGCAAAGTGTCCGCGGCAAGCAGCACCGCTTTATACCCGCTGATGGTGGCCATCGACGAAAGAGCGTCCATGCTCTGCGCGCGCGTGGTGCGCGGCATCAATTCGATCGAGAAAGCGGTCACGCCCTTGGACGCGATCTCCTGAATTGTGTCGAGGGAGCCCAGAGGGCGCAAAAATCCGATCAGCGCCTGGTTGGAGCGATAGAGAGGAACGTCCGCCTTACCGGTCCGGTCATTCGAACCGTAACAGAGCACTTGAATCACGATATCCGCGGCGCCGAACACGTCCGCTCGCGTCGGCAGGATTTTCGCGCCCTTGGCGGTGTAGTCCGCGTCCAGATACCCGGCCGAAAATCCTGCGCCCGCCTCGACAACCACTTCCAGGCCGGCTTTCGTGAGGCTCGGTATGACCGCAGGCACCATCGCCACACGCCTCTCTCCAGGAAAGCTTTCTCGTGGTACTCCGACAATCATGAAACTTCCTCCGCTATTTTTCCGCTGCTAGGGAACTGAATCTGGCTCCCAAGCTCGCGTCGCTGTATTCGGCTCCGACTTCCTTGCCAGGGACGAAATAGACTTCTTCGAACAACGAGCCTGTTCGCCAGCCTGCGCGGGTAAGTATGCCCAGGCCGTTTTCGCACATGCTGGGGTGGCCGCATAGGTAGCCGGTCGTGTTATCGGGCTTCAAGCCCCATTCGTTGACGTACATTCGAATGAGATCATCCACGCGGCCGGTTTGTCCCTTCCAGGCGGCGTCCTCCCAGGGTCGGCTGATCGTGGTCGCATATTTGAACCACGGGACTTCCGCGGCGATGGCTTCGAGTTCCTCGCGATAACCGAACTCCCAGGAGCGGCTGCCGCCGTGCAGGCAAAAGAGTTTGTGCGGACCGGGCATGGGTTGGTCTCCACATTTCCAGTCCTTGTAAAGCGTTCGAACGTAGCTAACGAACGGCGCGATGCCGGTGACCGTGGCGAGAAGAAGATGATTGATGCGCCCGCTCCTGAGATCGAGCATAAATCGCCCCTTGGAGATCTTGCGGCACAGCAGGGTGTCGCCCACCTGCAGTTTGTAGAGCTTCGGTGTGAGCTCCCCTTGCGGAACGAGTTCGATGAAGAATTCGAGGGTTTCTTCGTAAGGAGAAGAAACAATAGAGTAGGCGCGCTCGATGTGCTTGTCCTCGTAGTCCACGCCCAGCGTCGCGTATTGACCTGCCTTGAAGGCGAACGGTCCGCCGGGATCCACGCGGATCAGCCACAAGTCTTTGGACAAGTCTTTGCGCTCAAGTATGCGGGCTGCGTAGTGCCTGCCCGTCGGGAGAGCCATGCTCGTTATCCTCTATCGCCCTTTTTTCTGAACTGGTCTTCTCAAAAAACGACCGGGTGGAGCAGCTGTCTGCGCCGCCCGGTGGTTTAAATTCTATCCGCTACTCAAGAAAAAGAATCGAATCGTTTCAGTGGAGCCATCCTTATGTTGGCTCCGGCTTCAGTCCGTCTCAAGCGGGACTCCGATGGCCGCCCGGTACCCGATGGCGCACTGAGAACCCTAACCGGCGGCATTGTACACCCGGTTGGCCATTTTGCGGGGAGAGGATTGGCGAAAGCAAGGCCGGCCCGGACGCTCCCGCACCGGCTGCTTCCTGCTGAAAAACTTTCCAATCCACTTGCGTCGTGAACGGCTGTTTAGTGCCGGAACTGCCGCAATTGTCACCTGGAATCGGCGGCTGTTTTTTTTTGAAACATATCTAGCTGTCCGATACGTCTAATTTGTGACACAAAGGGGTGAGGCGCGTCTGCGGCGTTACCCTCCCGGACAAGCCCAGTCGAGGTTTGCAATTCGCGTTAGATAACAGGAGTCATTCATGCAATTGTGCGAAACGAAGCGCCAGGGGCGCTTGAGAGAGAGAGTTGCAGTCGCGTGCCTGCTACTCGGAACGGCCTGCAGCGTGAAAGCGCTCGCCGCCGATTCGGCATATCGCGAGCCGTCACAAGCTTCGCAGAATGCGGCGACTCCACAACTGGGAACTATCAAGAGCATAACCGGGAAAACTATCGTATTGAACACAGGCTCGGGAGCCGAAGTGACGATTCAGCTGCAAGACGACACGAAATTGGTTCGCGTCGAGCCGGGCGCGAAGGATTTGAAGAACGCAGCTCCAATCCAATTGGATGAGCTTCAGCCCGGCGACCGTATTTTGGTTCGGGGAAAGTTGGAGGGCGACGGCAAGACTCTGCAGGCTGCCTCCGTGATTGCGATGAAGCATGCCGACATCGCCGCCAAGCAGGCGCATGAGCGCGACGAATGGCAACGGCACGGTGTCGGAGGGTTGGTTAGCGCCATCGATCCAGCGACACGAACGATCACGATTTCGACAAACTCTTTCGGCACAGCCAAGGATGTAAAGGTTCAAGTTTCAAAACAGGCCGTTCTTCGCCGGTATGCTACGAACTCTGTCAAATTTGATGATGCCAAACCCGCTCCGATAGACCAAATCAAGGTGGGCGATCAACTGCGTGCAAGGGGAACACGCAGCGCGGATGGGGCGGAGTTGACCGCTGATGAAGTCGTTTCCGGAACGTTTCGCAATATCGCGGGAACGATCAACGCGGTCGATGCAAGCTCGGGAACGATTACCGTGATGGATCTGGTGGCGAAGAAGCCCATTACGGTGAAAATCGGAACGGAGACGCAGATTCGCAAACTGCCTCCCATGTATGCGCAAAGAATCGCCATGCGCATTAAAGGAACGCCAACCGAAGCAACGCCAGGGGGGAATGGAAATGGCTCGCCGGTCGCTCGGCCTGCGGCAGAAGCGGGTAGCCCGGCCGGCGGCATGGGAGGGTCGGGACGACCAGGCGCATCTGGTGGAGGCGACATGCAACAAATGTTGAGCCGGTTGCCGGGCGCGACGCTAGCCGATTTGCAGAAGGGTGACGCCGTGATGATCGTTACGACCGAAGGAACGCAGGAAAATGCGGCAACCGCAATCACGCTCCTTGCTGGCGTTGAGCCCATCCTCGAAGCTTCGCCGAAGGGTGAAGCATCCAGCATTTTGACACCCTGGACTATGAGCGCGGCTCCCTCGGGAGATACCACACCTTGATATTCGTCGCTCGCAAAACTATTGGAATCAAGTCAGGAGAAGGAATGATCTTTCGGTCTCTTCGTTGGTGCATTGGAATTTTCGCAGTGCTTCTTCTCGCTGGAGGCGTTGCCGGAGCTTCGCAGGCGCAGACCACCACAGGAACTTTGCGCGGTCAGGTAATCGATCCTTCTGGCGCTGCCGTTTCAGGCGCGGCCGTTCTGGTTACTGTACCAACCGGAGCCACCACGGGCACCACGAACAAGGAAGGGATTTTCGAAATCACGGGACTTGCGCCCGGAAAATACGGGGTAAAAGTCATTGCTCCTGGATTTGCGGTGTTCGAACGCCCCGAGATCGAAATTATTGCGGGCCAGACGCAGAAGCTGAATGTTTCCCTGAGCATTGAAGTCCAGCAGGAAAAAGTCGAAGTCACGGACACCACTACGAAGGTGGACGTGAATTCGGCGAACAACGCGGGTGCGGTCGTGATGCAAGGGAAGGATCTTGACGCTCTCTCCGACGACCCCGATGAACTCGAATCCGAACTGCAGGCCCTGGCCGGACCTTCCGCAGGCCCGAGCGGCGGCCAAATTTATATTGACGGCTTTACCGCCGGCCAATTACCTCCCAAAGCTTCCATCCGCGAGATTCGTATCAACCAAAATCCATTTTCGGCGGAGTACGACAAGCTCGGCTATGGGCGCATAGAAATCCTCACCAAACCTGGCACGGACCAGTTTCACGGACGGATTTTTATCGAAGGAAACACCGCTGCCCTAAATTCGAGAAACCCTTTCGAAAACCTTCCGGCTGGCACGCAACCGCCCGGCTACTACACGACCCAATACAGCGGCAATGTCGGCGGACCTTTGAGCAAAAAGGCCTCATTTTTCTTTAACATCGAGCGGCGTAACATCAACGATTTGTCCGTCGTGAGCGCGCAAATCGTCGATCCGGTTACATTTCAGATTGAACCGTTCAGCGATGCGGTCACCAACCCGAGGACACGGACTAATCTCAGCCCGCGGATTGACTATCAATTGACGCAGTCGAACACGCTCAGTGTGCGGTACCAATACTGGCGAAATAACGAAGTTAACGATCTGCCGGGCAACGGCGGGTTTAACCTAGCTTCTCTGGCAACCAATTCGCTGGACACCGAAAATACGCTTCAGGTAACCGACACGCAGGCCATCAGCCCTACGACAATCAATGAGACGCGGTTTCAATATATTCGCGAAGCCGAAAACGGAAGTCCACTGAATTTCACGCCTGCAATTAGCGTCGCAGGTGCGTTTAACGGCGGGGGCAGCACCGGCGGCATCAACGCCGACACGCAGAACCGCTACGAGGTGCAGAACATCACGTACTACACGCATGGCAAGCACGCCTGGAAAATCGGCGGGCGATTGCGCGACACGACCGATTCCACTGCGTCCAATTCCAGCTTCAATGGAGCGTATTCGTTCGGTTCGCGAGTCGATCCCACCGTCAGTGGCTGTAATGTTCCAAATCCTCCAAGCACTTGCCCCACCATCGCAGGAATCAACGCCTATCAAATCACGCTCATGGGGCTCTCGCAGGGTGAAACCATCCAGCAAATTCAGCAGCAGGGCGGCGGCGCCAGTTATTACTCGTTGAACTTCAACACCGCGGGGACGGCAGCCGCAAGTGTCAACTGGCTGGACGGCGCGCTCTTTGTCCAGGACGACTACAGGCTCCGGCCTAACGTGTCCCTGAGCATGGGACTCCGTTACGAAACTCAGAACAATCTCGGCGACCATGCCGATTTCGCGCCTCGTGTGGGAATCGCATGGGGCATCGACGGCAACGGAAAAAACAAGTCACCCAAGACGATCCTCCGGCTCGGCTATGGCATTTTTTACGATCGCTTCTCCGAAAATCTGGTTCTTCAACAACAGTTGCAGAACGGCGTCATTCAGCAGCAATTCCTGGTTCAGAATCCGTCCTTTTTCGACCCCAACACCACCGTGGCGCCCGGCAATCCCCTCTTTCCAACCACAGCGGCTTCCACGCAGACCATATACCAAGTGAATCCGAATCTTCGTACCCCCTATATCATGCAGGCCGGTGTGACCCTCGAGCGCCAACTCTCGAAATTTGCAAACCTTTCCGTTACGTATCTCAACTCGCGCGGCAACCATCAGTTCTATACCAATTACATCAACGCGAATCCGGTTCCGCCCGGACAGCTTTACGCGCCTGTACCCTCGCCGATTCTGTACCAATACCAGTCGGAGGGCGTCTTCAAGCAGAATCAGCTCATCGTCAACGGGAGCGTGCGCATTCCAACGCAGCATGGATTCCTTCACGACCTCTCTCTCTTCGGTTACTACACTCTGAACTACGCGAACAGCGACACGTCCGGCGCCGGCAGCGTTCCCTCGGATCCCTTTAACGTCTCGGCAGATTACGGCCGTGCTTCCTTTGACACGCGCCAGCGTCTTTTTTTTGGCGGAACTTTCGGAGGACCTTTTGGGTTCCGTCTCAGCCCCTTTTTAATCACGAGCTCCGGAATTCCGTTCAATATCACCACTGGACAGGACATTTATGGGAACGCGAACTTCAAAGCGCGTCCCGCGTTCACGGATTGCCCAACGACTCCGACCACGAATGTGGTGCAAACTTCCTATGGCTGCTTTTTGCTGGCGCCCGTCGCCGGACAGCCGTTCACTCCAATCCCCATCTACGATGCCACTGGGCCGGGCCGTTTTTCGCTGAACCTGCGGCTAAGCAAGACCTTCGGCTTTGGGCAAAAGAAAGAAGCCATCGCCGGAGGGGGCCCCAGGGGCGGAGGAACGTTTGGGCGCGGTCCCGGAGGGGGCGGTGAACGTCACGGTGGCGGTCCCGGTGGAGGCGGCATGTTTGGCGCCTCGTCCAATGCCCGGTACAATCTGACGTTCAGCGTGGGAGTCCGGAATGTATTCAACAATGTGAATTATGGGACGCCCATTGGTAATCTCAGCTCACCGCTTTTTGGCCAGGCGAATTCGCTTGCGGGACGGCCCTTTTCTTCTCCCACGGCGAATCGCGAAGTCGAGTTGCAGATGTTTTTCACGTTCTGATGCAAGGAAGCGTTCGCGCTTCCTGCGAAACGAATTCGCAAATATCCGGGAAGATAGGATGAAGCGGCGCAAGAAAAGAGTTCTGGATGCTGGCAAGGAAGCGAGACGCGCGGCTCGCAATTCCGGCATCGCGCCTGCAGCTACGCGAGTCATCGCGGACAAGCGCAAACGTCCAGCCAGGCACAAGAAAACGTGGCTGGAAAAAGAGACCGAGTAACTCGTGCTTTTGTTTTCTCTTCGGAGGTCCAGACCGGACCTAGTTTTTCGATCCTCATCCAGGCTTTTCGGCGGGAACGGATTCGTCTGCGCGGAAGAGCGCGGCCCGAGGAATTTTCTTTCGCTCGGCCAGATAGGCGGCCATTGACTCCAGATCTTTCTTGTCAAAGCCCATGCAGCTGATTTTCACGGTGCCGTCGGGCTCGATCAGAAAAATGGTCGGCACATTGGTAAGTCCGTAGGCGTTTGACGCCGCGTACCCTTTTTGCTTTTCGTCGAGCAGCATCGGAAAAGTGACTCCGTATTCCTTCGCAAAATCCTTCGTTGAGCTGGAATCATCCTGCGAGATGCCGAGGAATGTGACGCCGCCCCCGCCGTACCTTTTATAGAGCCGTTCGAGATAGGGAAACGTAAACTGGCAAACAGGGCACGAGATTTTGAAGAATCCGGCCACTACCGGGCCCTGCTCGAGCAGCTTGCCGAGCGAGTATTCCTTTCCATCGAGAGCCTTCAGCGAAAAAGCAGGCGCGGGATTGCCCGCAACAATATTCGTCATTGTCCCTTCCTTGCCGATCCAGCGTGAAAGCCGCCGCAAGATTCCCATAAATCAAGCGTACCGCAGTAGCTCGCGCCCGGTTGTATTGTGCCGCGAACGCTCGCGCAAATTCAACGTTCCCCGCTCGGGACGTCCGTTCGGCGGGCCATCAGTGGATTTGCTTCGTTTTGCGCTGCATGTAGTCCATCAGCAAATACTGGCCAAGCGTGTACGGTGTCGTGAAGTACGCCTTGCCGCGGCACATTTCCGTGATTTTCTGAACGAAATGAACCAGGCTGTAGTCGCTCGCCAGCATGAATGTATTGATCATAATGCCCGCTCGTTTGCACTTATTCACTTCTTCCAGCGTCTGCCCGACCACGAACGGGTCCAGTCCGAACGCATTCTTGTAAATGCGCCCATCTTCCAGCGTGAGCGCCGAAGGTTTTCCGTCCGTTATCATTACGATTTGGCGCATGTCCTTTTTCTGGCGCAGCAGTATCCGTTGGGCAAGGCGAAGCCCTTCTCGCGTATTGGTGTAGTACGGGCCCACCTGCACGCGCGCAAGTTCGCCGAGGGGGACCTCTTCCGCGCTGTCGTGAAAGAGCACGAGGCTCAGCGTGTCCCCCGGATACTGCGTTCGAATCAGGTGCGAAAGCGCCATCGCTACGCGCTTCGCCGGTGTGAAGCGGTCTTCCCCGTAAAGAATCATGCTGTGGCTGCAATCGAGCAGCACGACCGTGGCGCAGGAGCTGTGGTATTCGCACTGATGCACCATCAGATCCGAATAATCCATCTCGATCGGAACTTTCGCTCCTTCGCGACGGACGGCATTGAACAGTGTTTCGCTCACGTCCAGATTCAATGTGTCGCCGAATTCGTACGGACGCGAAACGCCGCCGGACTCGATGCCCGTCGAGAGATCGCGCGTGTCGTGCCGTCCGAAACTGCTGCGGCCAAGAGAACCCAGCAGATCCTGCAGGGTTTTGAAACCCAGAAAATCGATGGTCTTGTCCGTAATTTCGAAACGCACTTCGGGCTGGCGCTCATGAGCCTGGCCCAGCTGCCCGCGCGCCGAGGTTTGCGGAGGCGGCGTGACTTGCGGGGGCTGCTGCGGATTGATGAAGCCTTCTTCGGCGAGACGTTCCATCAATTTGTCTAGCAAATTGCGAATGGCCTCGCTGTCTCTGGCGTCCGGATTTTGCAGCATTTCGCGGAGCTCTTCGCTCATCGCGTTTTCCGGCAGTAGATCGCCTTCCTGCAACGCTCGAAGAATCGCTTCGCGGAGTGCTTCCATGGAACGCTCCGGATCCATTTGCGAGACGCCATAGAATTGCGATTCAAAGCCGCTCTGCAGAAAAAAATCGCCTAGACGCTTCACCAGCTCTTCGAGATCGACGGCATCGGCGGGTTCGCCCGTGTATTTTCCGTAGCGGACGTATTTCATAGGTGACCCCGCACTACACTCCACGCGATTCGCGCAGCCGCGCAGGCCGCCTTTAGCGCTATGTTTGTCACGCCCGTTGAAGCCGGGAATCTGCTTCCTGGCGCACGAGCGCCGAACTCGGATTTCGTGCTCATCATAATCAATATCAATTGAACTGCCGGCGCGGTGGGCGGCCCGGCGTTTCCCGCTCTCGCGGCTCCGGCTGGCGCGGCTTGTCGGCGTAAAAGCCACGCTCTTCGCTGCGGCCGATCCTTCGATGCGCCCACAAGCCTTCCAGAATCATCTCCGCCGCCGAAGCGGCGCTTGCCGCGTCCTTTCGATCCTGAACGCCGAGCCGCCCGATGTTTTCCATTAGTCCTTGGATCTTCGATAGCTGTTGATAACGCTCGGCTGTTGTGGCCAGTTCCGGCAATTTGAGCTCGCCGCCGATTTCGAACCACTGAACCACGGGCTGAAAGCTGGTGTCGGCGAAATGCTTGCTGAAAACCCGGCCCACGGCCGTGCGAATCAGTTCCCGCGCAATCGTGTCGGCGCCCTTTAGCTCTCCCTCGTATTCCAGTTCGAGTTTGCCCGTGATGGCTGGAAGAGCGGAGTAGATATCGGCGACTCGCGCGACCACGGACTTTTCGCCGGTGCGCGCCGCGCGCTGCTCCGCGCTGCTGACCAGGCTTTCGAGAACCGTAATCGGCAGGCGCTGGCTGACCCCGGATCGCCTGTCCACGCGCTTGTCCTCGCGCGCTTGGAACGCAATTTCTTCCACGGCGCTGCGAAGGTACTCGGGCACCTCGACCTTGCGGCCGGAATCACGCGCGACCCACGCCTCCTGAGAAGTGATGGCCATCCCTTCGTTAATCGTAGAAGGATAGTGAGTCCGAACCTCAGCCCCGATGCGGTCCTTCAGCGGCGTGATAATTTTCCCACGCGCCGTGTAGTCCTCGGGATTTGCCGTGAAGACTAGCAGCACATCCAGCGGCAGCCGCAGCGGGTAACCCTTAATCTGGATGTCGCCTTCTTGCATGATGTTGAACAAACCCACCTGGATTTTTCCTGCCAGGTCTGGAAGCTCGTTAATGCCGAAGATGCTTCGATTCGCGCGGGGCAGCAAGCCATAGTGAATGGTCAGCTCATCGGAAAGATCGCGGCCACCGCGAGCTGCCCGGATCGGATCGACGTCGCCGATAATGTCCGCCATGGTCACATCCGGCGTGGCCAGCTTTTCAACGTAGCGGTGGTCCCGCGGCATCCAGCCTATGGGCGTGTTGTCGCCTTCCGCGGCGATTTTCTCCCGGCACGCCCGGCAGATGGGGTTCAGCGGATCGTCGTTGATCTCGCATCCGGCCACGACGGGGATTTCCGGGTCGAGAAACTGCACCAGTCCTCGCAGGATGCGGCTTTTTGCCTGCCCGCGCAATCCCAGCAGGATGAAGTTGTGTCTCGAAAGCAGCGCGTTCACTATTTGCGGGATGACTGTGTCTTCATAGCCGTGTACTCCGGGGAAGAGCGGCTCGTTCTTTTCGATCATTCGCAAGAGGTTCTGGCGCATCTCGCTTTTCACAGAGCGTGAAACGGTCCGCGCGTCGAAATCCGGGATACGTTTTAGTTCGCCGATCGTCCGAGCTCTCGGATGCCCTGCCGAATGCATGGATGTACTTGCCGTCATGAGGCCCCGTTCCGCGTCCCGATCCGTTCGGGTCGCAAAATGCTAGTTTAAACCTTGTCCGTTGCCGCCTGCGCGCTGGCGCATAGCCCCTGTCTTCTGTAGATGCGGCGCCCAGACGCGAAGATACCCCACGAGTCGCTCCTGGCGGTCCGCCTCTGTCCTCAATTCAAGAATCTGCTGCTTCCACAGCAGGTCCATCGGCAAAATGCCGGCAACAAGGAACGAAATCTTATCTCGTTGGCCGGCATCGATGTTCTTAGGATAGTCCCCAAAGATGAGTGTGTGGCACGTTTCGTAAAGCTCGATCAGCTGCCGTCGCAGCACGGGATTGGCCGCCGCGTCCCGGTCTTCAAGATAATCCACATCGCCTTCAGCCAGCGGCTTTTCGTCATAGAACTCGACGACACGAAAGGGTTCGCGCCCTACTGTCAAAATATCCATAGTTTCATTGTCGTAACGTTTGACCGCTTCGATGATTTCCGCCGTGCATCCTACGCGGACCACCCCGTTCGGCAGAGCTAGTAGTACGCCGAACTCAGTCTTCTCCTTAAGGCAGTCACTTACCATTTGGAGATAACGCGGTTCGAAGATGTGCAGAGGGAGGTCCGCGCCGGGAAGTAGAACGACGTTTAATGGAAAGAGCGGAATTCGATCGGGCCGCATTGTCCCAAACCAGATGATACCAGAGGAAGAGAAGGGAAGTAATGAATCCTGACAAATGAGGCGAGTGCTCGTTCGAACGCTGTTTGGAGGAAGGTCAAAAGGGCGTTTGCGGCGCCCTTCCTCCGCCTTCTCTCACGAGGTCATTCGAATCAGGGTCAGTGCTTAGGCCCATTCGTCATCGATGTTCTTCCACGACCGCTGCGTCGCGACGGCCCGCTCCAAGGTGAGAAATAGTTCGGTGAACTTCGAGCCGTTGTTGTTCCGCGCTTGACGCTGCTCCGGGTCTGCGCCGACGAAGCCGATGATCGTTACTGAGTTGATTATGTGGAATAGGGGTGCTGGTTCTCCTGCCGGCGTATGGTGAGTTCGGCCCCTAGCTGCTAGGGGCCGAACTCACACTGGAGGGAACTATGGCGCTGGAATTCACCATCTGCGAAGTTCGCTGGGATCGTTATCCAAGGGTTTCTGAGAATCCACAGGGCAGGGACTGGCTGAAATTTCAGTCGGCGCGCGGTCTTGCCGCGAATACCCTTGATGCCTATGGTCGGAATCTTAATGCCTACCTGGACTTCCTGGCTTCCAAGGGCATTCCATTTGACGGAGTCGTCCGAAGCACGGTCGGACTGTACATCCGTGCCATCACGGATCTTCCGGTTCCGAAAGTCCTGAAAGGTGGGCGAGGAGAGCGAACGACGCTCGCGAACGCCACCTTACAGCAGCACTTGACCGTCGTGCGGCTGTTCCACGATTACCTTGTGGAAGAGAACGTCTGCACTCGAAACCCTCTTCGTGCACCATCTGGCGGACGAAGCCTGATTCAGCGCCATCATCGTCTCCCCTGGATACCGAGCGAAGAGCAATGGCAGAACATTCTGCAGGCTAGCAGACAGGAATGTCTGCGAAACAGAGTGATGCTGGCAATGTCCTATGACGCTGCCCTGCGCCGAGAGGAAATCTGCTCCCTTGAAACGAGCGATATCGACCCAGCGCACCGGCTCTTGCGCATTCGCTTAGAGATCACAAAGAACCGGCGCGAACGAATCGTCCCATATTCGGTCCCCACGAGCGAATTGTTCAGCCGCTACCTTTCCGAACGCCGGAAGCTTAGCCGCGAACGCGGCGCCTTGTTCTTGTCGGAGTCGTGTCGGAACAGAGGAAAACCGATTTCGATCTCGACCTGGTCAAAGGTAGTCGCGCGCGTGGCTCGGCAATGCAACTTGCCGCGCTTCACGCCGCATACTCTCCGGCATCTATGCCTGACCGATCTGGCGCGAGCGAACTGGGATATCCATGAGATCGCAACGTTCGCAGGGCACAGAAATATCCAAACGACCATACTTTACATTCATTTGAGTGGCCGGGAGTTGGCAAGCAAACTCGCCCGGGGAATGGCGGAGATTCACGCACAGCGAGTGGCAGCGATGAGCGAGGTGCTCCCATGACGAACACTTCGACCTCGCTCGTACCTTGGGACTGGCCAGTGAAAGTGGAAAGTTACGACCGCACCGCAGAGCTCAAGTCCTATGAAACCGAGGTGCTTCGCGTGAATGTGCCCGCTTTGGAGGACGGCATTCGACCGCACATAGTGCTTGCTCGGTGTAAGCTGCCGCGACTCCGGAATCCGCTGGAGGACGTTTGCAATCACATCCAGCTCAGAAGGCAAGATGGAGTACGCCTGAAAATCCTCTTTTTGCGTGACATGGCTCTACGCGGAAGAAGCTTCTGGGGTTGGAGCGAGGAAGAATGGATTGAGAGTATCCGAGGCGCGGGCCACGAAAAGCCCAGCGTTGCCTCGGTTGCATATCTGTTGTGCGAATTCAACGCATTGCACCGGTTGGGACGCCGGAACTTTTTGTTTCATGGCGTTGCGTATCGGGTCTTCGGTCGCAAGCGGATGGACACACTGTTCGCTGAAGTAAGAGAAATGCTTCTACAGTGGGGATACCGAACCAGGATGGCCGCTGTCTATGTTCCGCGGGTGGTGTGCGAACTCCTTGTGACGAACCGTAGCCCACACCTGGAAGATCTCACGCTGGAACTGCTCGAAACTGTCGAACGGCGAAGGGTGTCGCCCATGAGCACGTGGTGCCTGTCGGCGCTTTCAAAGATCCTGGCCGGTCGCGGAATCATCCCCGTTCCAATCATGAGGATGAATAAGCCCAGGCCTGCGAATCCGCGCCTGACAGAAGGTGTACCCGAGCCATGGGTTCGAGCAGCCAAGTATTGGTATGAAAACGGCACACGCAGTCCTCGATTGCGGCGGGCAGACTACTATTTTCTACTCTGCGTGGGCCGCTGGCTTGCGGGAAAACATCCAGGGATTGTTGCACCTGAACAGTGGGACCGCACCCTAGCAGTCGAGTGTCTGACGATGATCACAAACCTGCGGTGTGGGGACTGGCGGGCGCCCGGTGAAGGTCCCTTTAGATGGAAGAGACACTACGGTCGCCCGCTGAAGCCCGCAACGAAGATCCAAAACTACACGGCTGTTCGCACTTTCTTTGCTGATCTGCAACAGTGGGGTGTCATCCCGCCACGCTTCGATCCGTATCGCAGCCTCACTCCGCCACGTTCTGTCAAAGCCCTCCTCGGTCCGTCCCCACGTGTAATCGCGGACGACGTGTGGGCGAAGCTTGTATGGGCCGGACTGAATCTTACAGTGGAGGACATTGCTCGGAAATGTCCCGGCAGAGGAAAAGGCACGGTACACACGTTCCATCCCATAGAGATGGTCCGCGCGCTAGCACTAGTGTGGTTGTTTGCTGGTCTGCGGCGCGACGAAATCCGGCGACTGCGGGTCGGGTGCGTGCGCTGGCAGCAAGGCGATGGATCACCGGTGTGCTTTCTGGATGTCCCAGTGAACAAGACAGGAGCAGCCTTTACAAAGCCGGTGGACAGGGTGGTGGGAGAGGCGATCAACGTGTGGGAGAAAGTTCGTCCGCCCCAGCCCATGCTATGCGACACGAAAACCGGCGAAATGGTGGACTTCCTGTTTCTCAACCGCATGAGGCCAATTGGAGAGACATGCCTCAATCATTATCTGATCCCCAAGCTGTGCCGAAAAGCAGGTGTGCCTCAGAGCGATATTCGCGGTCGAATTACAAGTCACCGAGCGCGTTCCACGATCGCCACGCAACTGTTCAATGCTAAGGAGCCGATGAGTTTGTTTGAACTGCAGGAATGGCTGGGACATCGCTTGCCATCCTCAACCCAGCGATATGCAAAGATTACGCCGACAAAGCTGATGAAATCCTACACGGATGCCGGCTATTTCGGACGCAACCTCCGAGCCATCGAAGTGCTCATCGATCAGGAAAAGGTTCGATCTGGTCTTCGCCCCGAAGAAGCTTGGAAGTTTTATGACCTCGGCCACGGCTACTGCACATACGATTTTTTCGATCAATGTCCACACCGCATGGCCTGTGCGAAATGTTCTTTCTACATGCCGAAGGGATCGACGGCTTCGGCTCTCCTGGAAGGCAAGAAGAATCTCTTGCGCATGCGGCAGGAAATTCCGCTGACGGATGCAGAGGCGGCAGCAGTAGATGATGGCGCCTCAGCTCTCGATTCGTTGTTGAAGCGTCTTGCTAACGTCCCGACACCGGCCGGTCCAACGCCGCTCGAAATTCGTGGCGAATCGGAACGCGCGGCAGACTAAACATAGAAAAGGGCCCCGACTGTCAAAGCCGAGGCCCTGATCAGGTGATGCCTAGAACGGCGCGTCCGAATCGGCGACCGGCGCCGAAGTCTGGCTACCGGAAGCGGGGGCTTCCGGCTCGGGTTCGCCGCGGTCGAGTTTGCGCACAACATCGGCGCGAATCGACCACGAAGTGATCTTCGCGGTCTTGGCCTTCTTGCCTTTGCCGTTCGCCTGCTCGTAGGTCGAGCTGATGAGGCTGCCTTCGACGAGCACATGAGCGCCTTTCTTGACGTTAGTGAGAACGGCCTCAGCCAGACGAGGGCGAAATATCGCGATGCGATGCCACTCGACTTTCGAGACCCATTCGTCTTCCGCATTTTTCCAGGAGCGTTGTGTGGCGACGGAAAGAACGGTGAATTTCGAACCGTTGTTCCGCGCTTGACGCTGCTCCGGATCGGCTCCAACAAATCCGACGATCGTTACTGAGTTCAAGTAGGACATGAAAATGTCTCCTTTTTCTGCCCCATTTTTCTGGGGCACCCAAAAGCGAGGGCTGCTGCTTCCAAAGCGAGCGGCTGCATTATGGGAGGGAACCCAATGGTGTAGGGGCGGAACCGGGAAAGCAGAAGCCGCGAAGCTGCCGGACGCAGGAATTGGCCTGAAGCAGTGCCCAGAAAAATGAGCGGCAGAAAAAGGCTGGCCTGCTGAACTGGGAAGAGCGGTGCGGTGTCGGCCGAGCTATGGGAGCAGGCAAAGCGGAGCAGAAAAAATCAGCCGTGCCACTATCGCCACAGGTCCCACAATGGTGCTCATTCGAGTGGGCCCTGCGACGGTGAGCGTCGGATGGCTGTGGCAAATGCGCTCGATGATTTCGGTTCAAAGTGTGTGACACTAGCTCCATGGAAGTCGCCGATGATGGCTTGAGGCGCTTTAAGTAGCGTTACTTCCGTGTTGCCACAATTGACTCGCAACTTCGTTTGTTGCCACCTCGCGGCGCTGTTTTGAACGTACAATCGTCGAAGGAGCGCTTTCTATCAGGCGGTTACTCCGAATTCAGAGAGTGTCCCAATTGAAACAACGAGAGGAGTGGCCGTTAATAGTGTGTTTAGGTTGCCTCCACAATGATGTGGGGGAGCTTGTGTTAGGCCTTTGAAGCCGTCGTCGAGGAAACAAGCATGAGGAGGAATTTTATGAGCATTCTGCGAACGCCGAGTTTCGCAGTTCTGGCTGGTGTGTTTCTCGTAGGAATCTGCTTAGCTCAAGAAAAGAAGATTAAAAGGTCGGACTTGCCGCCTGCGGTTGAGAAGACGGCGGCAGAGGTAAGCAAGGGTGCGACCATCAAGGGATTCTCCGAGGAAACGGAAAAGGGAAAGACGACCTACGAAGTGGAGATGATCTTGAATGGACACAGCAAAGACGTGGAAGTAGACGCAAAGGGAGCAATCCTCGTGATTGAGGAGCAAGTAGCGATAGATTCACTCTCTGACAAAGTGAAAGCCGGGCTCGGCGCAAGAGCAGCTGGGCGTAAAATCCTGAAGGTAGAATCGCTGACGAAGAACGGTAAGCTGGTTGCCTACGAGGCCAAAGTGCAATCTGCCTCCGGCAAGAAATCGGAGATTCAAGTCGGCCCGGACGGTGAACCTCTCGAGCACGAGGAATAGCAGCGGTTCTGCTCAGCCTGAGGAAACTCGGCCTCGCTCCGACGCAAGGGCAAGGTTCAGCATAAGGATGGCAGTGGGGACTCTTTATATCGAGGAACTTAGCGCCACGATGCGCGGTCAGGGCCATTCCCAATACGGTCGGGTCTTGTTCGAGGGCGGCATCATCATCGATTCCGGTACGCTGAACAGCGAGAAGCTCAGCCGCGCAGGGATGGTGGATGCTCAGGCCGGCGCGTCTTGGGACGACGTAAACCGCGGGACCGTGCCGCACGGACTCACGCCGCCTGCCATGGGCGACACCATGACGCTCTCGGTGGGCGGCATCCTCAGCGCTGGTGGCATAAGCAACAGTTCACACCGCTTCGGCGCAGTGGTCGATACCGTTGAAGAACTGGATGTCGTCACGGGGACAGGTAACCTCCAAACGTGCTCGGCTCAACAGAACCGTGAGCTGTTCGAATTGGCGCTGGCGGGAATGGGTCAATGCGGATTTCATCGCGAATGCTCGACTGCGACTCATCACCGCCCCGAACTGGGTCGTAAGACGCGATCTTATGTACGACGATTTGGGCAAGTTCCTGGCCGATGTGAGGCGACTCTCCATAGAAGACAAAGTCGAGCACATCGGAGCCCTTGTATTGCCTGGGGAGCAAGCTCAGGGCTTAAGGTTCAAGATCACCATTGGGAAGTTCTGCGCGTCACCCGAGGAGGCAGGCTTCCGGTCACTCACGGCCGATCTCCGCTTCAAGTCCAGCGAAGACCTGGCGCCGGTTTCGTATTTCGACTACCTGCACCGCGAAGCCGCTCGAAACGCCTCGGGAGTGGCAGCGAGGAAGAGAACGCCGAGCCGTCTCTTTTTCGTCGCGATGTTCGTGCCGGGTTCTGTCAGTGAAGAGTTTGTCACTCGCATCCTCGCGACGCCGGCTGAAACTGCCAGAGTAACGCGATTCTCTTTGTATACGCTGCCAGTCCGGAAGTTCACTCGACCCATGCTCATGCTTCCCCGAAATGAAGAACTCGCGCTCTGCATATTTCTCATGCGGGGCGTACCGATTGCCGACGGAGATCGCGCTTATTCTGAAGCCGTCAACACCGTTCGCGGTCTCGCCGAAAAGACGCATGCGGTTGGGGGCAAGATCTATCCGCCGTACGCTCCCTTCTTCTCGCGCCCCGACTGGGAGGCTTATTACGAGCCAACGAATTGGCATCGGCTCGTAGCCGGAAAGAAAAAGTTCGACCCCGCGGGTATTCTCACGCCAGGGACCGGGATGTTCGTGGCACAGCAGGTAGCGACGCTGTAGTGAAACCAGATGCAGCGGACCGTCGAGAGCGCAGAGTAACGAAGTCAACTTCTGGGTAAGTCAGATTAACGGACAAGTCTCGGACAACCCGGAAGCAATGCAAATGTTGCAGACGGCGGCATTCGCAAGTTACCCGCTCGGACGTGGGGCTGCGACCAGCACAGCTCAGCGAGCTACTGCGGAAAACTCATGCGTTGCAGAATGGCCTGAAAGCGCGGCTCGGACCGCAGGGGATCGAGCCTGGGATCATCCTTGGCCCAAGTCATGCAGATCGAATGCGCCTCGTAGGCATTTTCCAACGAGTGCAGCGCTTGCTCCCTATCGCCCAGAGCCAGGTACGTTGTGCCCAGTTCATAGGGACAGACCCAGCGCTGTTTCCCGAGTTGCAGCAGTCTTCGCAGCGACGCTTCCGCTTCCGCCCGCTGACCCGCAGCGGCAATCGCAGTCGTAGCCGTTGCTACATCCAGCGGGTTAGCCTCCGGGAGCCGCACCAGCCGCGCCTCCTTCAGCGCTTCTGGTAATCGCCGGCTTTGCACTAAGGCTATCGCCAGGTACGTGCGGCAGGTGTAGCATTTCGCATCGAGCTCCAGTGCCTTGCGCTCAACCTCGATGGCGCGGTCGTACTCGCGTCCCAGAAAAAAATACATTCCGTTGTTGGCTTGAATCAGCAATGAAAGCGGATCAAGTGCTCGCGCCCGCTCACTGGTAGCAAATGCCTCGGCATGGTGCCCGAGGGCTGAGAGGTAGTTTGCGTAGTGGTCTTGAGCGAGCGCGTTGCCAGGATTGAGTTGGATGGCACGTTGCAAGTGCTGTTGCGCCGCCGGCCAGTCCCACCGGTAGATCAATTCCACATAGCCCAATGCGTCATGCGCTTCGGATAGCCCGTCATCCAGCTCGAGCGCCTTGCGCGCCGCTTCCTCCGCCTTGGGCATGACTTCATGCGGTGCCAGGTAGTAGTCCGCTTGCGCCAAATAGGAAAGCGCCATGCCACTGTAAGCCAGCGCGAATTGCGGGTCTTTGCCAAGCGCTGACCTGAAATTCGTGATGCTATCCTCCAGGTCCGCCTTCGATGTCGCAGCATTCAAGTCGTGTCGGCCGCGCAAGTAGGCTTCATAGGCCTGCGGATTAACTGCACGAGGCTGTTCCCCGGGCAGCAGGTTAGCGCGGATCTGGCGGGCCACACCCCCAGCGACCTCCTTTTGCAGTGCCACAATGTCCCGCAAATCGCGCTCATAGCTCTGCGCCCAGACGTGCTGATCCGTGGAAGAGTCCACTAACTGTGCCGAGATGCGCACCTGCTCTCCCGACCGGAACACCGTGCCCTCAACAATCCCATCGACGTGCAATTCGCGGCCGATCTCAGGAACGGACTTCCGTGTGCCCTTGTATTGCATTGCAGTAGTGCGCGAGATGACCCGCAGCCCGTTTATCTGCGCCAATTGCGTGATCAACTCATCGGTCATCCCATCAGCAAAATACTCCTGGGAAGGATCGCCGCTGAGATTCTCAAGCGGCAGCACGGCGATGGATTGAATGCGCCTTGTGGCGGCTGCTCCTAGAAGTCGTTGTCGCAAGCCTCCGGCATTCAGGCTGATGAGCAGCGCGAGCAATGCCGCGGCGCCCGCGCCGACGGCAATCCACAACCTTGCCCTGAGGCTTAAGCTGGCTTTGGAGCTTTTCACAGGTAGCGCGGCTACCTTGTCGCCGACTGTAGATGACGTGGTTGAAAAATTCTCGACGTGGGCTCCTGAATCCTGAGGGGAGGCGGAGGGGATACTCTCCACCGCGCCGATGAAGCGGTAGCCTCGGCGCGGCAAGGTTTCGAGGAATCGTGGGCTCTCAGCCGACTCGCCCAGAGCCTCACGAAGGCGGTTGATGGCGTTGTTCAGCCCGTGATCGAAGTCCACGAAAGTGTCGCCGGGCCACAGTGCCTGGCGCAACTCTTCGCGCGTCACCACTTCGCCTGGGCGCTGGAGCAACATTCCCAAGATTTGGAACGGCTGGGTCTGCAGCCGAATCCTCACGCCGTGTTTGCGCAGCTCACCAGCGCGCAAATCCATCTCAAACGACCCGAAGCGCGCCTTTACCTGAGGTGGCCCTGGGGAATTCACGATGAACACCCCGCATTGAAATGGCCAGAGTGTACCACATCGATAGAGCCATAGAAGCGTTGTAGCTCGGGAGACCGGACCCGGCGGCCTTTGGATTCAAGTACTTACACCGGGAGATTTATTTGGCAGATACGGGTTGCGTGGGGGATTGACCTGCTGGGACGTCTACGCGACAGTTGCCTGCGCGCGCGATTCAAACTCAGGAGGAAAAGCAATGAGATGGAGGCTCGTGTATCTGCCCTTTCTTCTTCTAGCCTTCAGTGTCTCGGTGAAGGCGCAAATCGAACCAATATCTACTCTCAAAGTTCAACCAATTCCGCTTGCTGGCGGAGACATATTTCCACCTACCGTGCTTCCTGACGGCACGGTAGTGCCGTCTTATGGCCTTTTCAACCAGTTCTTTCCGGGTCCTCCCAACCAAAATCCGCCCTTTGACCCAATGAATGCAGACCCCCACGGCATCACCAATTTCCACGGTGTCACCGCCATGGGGTATACCGGCGGCTTCACGACCGACCAGAAGTTCGCCGTTGTCACTGACATCCGCGTATACCAAGGGGACTACATCGGAGGGCAAATCGCGGACCCCAACACCGCAGGGGCGACCCAATCAGCGCGTGCGCACGGCACTTTTGTCGAGATATGACTCGACCTCTGGACATATGACCCCAGTTCGGGGTCACTCATTGAACAGGTTCATGACTTCAGTCCGTGGACGGCGCCCAATGGCCTTTTCTGGATCGTCAAAGTTCCGGACAGCGCAGTCCAAATCAGCCCTGACGGCAACACTCTGACCATTCACCTGGAAAATGTGCCGGTAGTCGATGCGGTTAGGTTCCCTCCCCCTGTTCCCAACAACTTTGCTCTGGACGAAACCAATATTTCGCCATATCAACTGACACGAGCGAGGACTTCCTTTGACATCACCTACACCAAGACACCGGGCACCGCACGTCAGATCCATCCTGCAACTGACGACCCGCTGAGCCCGCTGAATTGGGCCGGTAAGATGTGGAATGCCACCAATTCTGGATCGTTCTCCGTTGCTTACGACGACGGAACGTTTTCAGCTTCGGGTACCTTCGGTTCCTCA